>OGPA01001378.1_pt1 | contig 20473 bp, 17 predicted proteins | sample 1552841 | NCBI WGS metagenome assembly OGPA01 (sample SAMEA2579916, study PRJEB22360) | human gut metagenome | reverse complement strand
ATCCCTTCGAACTGTCAAAACCATCCATTTCTGACAACAACTGGTTCAATGTCTGTTCCCGTTCGTCGTGACCACCGCCTACACCGGCACCACGCTGACGACCCACTGCATCAATTTCGTCAATGAAGATGATGCATGGCGCATTCTTTTTGGCCTGTTCAAATAAATCTCTGACACGGGATGCACCGACCCCGACAAACATTTCCACAAAGTCCGAACCGCTGATGCTGAAAAATGCTACACCAGCTTCCCCTGCAACCGCTTTGGCCAACAAGGTTTTCCCTGTCCCAGGAGGTCCATACAATAAAACCCCTTTAGGAATTTTAGCGCCAATATCGTTAAATTTCTTTGGCGCTTTCAGGAATTCTACGATTTCTTCCAGTTCTTCTTTTACTTCATCAGCACCGGCTACATCGTTAAAAGTGACTTTGTTTTTATCATCCATAATCACTCTTGCTTTGCTCTTGCCAAACTGCATTACCTTACTGCCGCCGCCCTGGCTCTGCTGCATAATGAAGAAAAACAATCCCAACATCAGCAAAAGTGGCAGTAACGTACTTAATAAACTAATCCATGGGGATGGCACCGGTGTTTCTTTCTGATCCACAATTACCCCGGCTTCCTGAAATGCTGCCAGTATTTGCGCGGCATTTTCTTTTGGAATGACAACGCCGGTAAATTCCTTACCATCTGCCAGTTTCCCGTCTACAGTCTGTGTATTTTCATAGGTAGTGATTTCTACACTGACCAAATCCCCCGCTTCAGCATTTTCCATTAATTGTGTATAGTTTTTTATATCAGCGATTTCGACTTGTTCTGTTGTGGTCGGACTACCAAATCTGATAAATGTCATAGCCAGCAGAACAATTACAATATAAATCGCTGCAGTCTTTAAGCCTCTATTCAATGCTTACCCTCCTCTTTATATTCTAAGTTTTTCTTTCCCCATATTCTATAAAAAATCCTTTCCCCATAAAAAGAAATTTACTGACGAAAACATTGCAGCAAACAAAATTGTTTTGTCGCCTCTGTTATTTTTACACACTCCGCCAGAAAATAACCGGGAATCCAGATAATTTCCTCAAAAGATTGTATCAGGGGGATTTTGCTGCGCTCCATGGCCGGTACTTTTTTATCAATAAAAAAGTTTTTCAGCTTTTTATGCCCCTGCATACCCAAAGGCTGCACTTGATCGCCGGGCAACCGACTGCGAACTTCCACTATGTTTGCCAGCTTGGCTCCATCTACTGCCACTTGCATATAGGGCTGCTGTATGGGATTTTTCCTTTGCAGCTGATGCAATTCTTCTTTGCTTTCTGTAAAAATCGCTGTCAGTTGGCATGGCCACTGAGCTACTGTAACCGTATCCTGCAGATTCCAAAAATATTGATAACCGTCAGTTTTTTCAGAACGCCATTGCATACCCAGTTGGTCATACTGCCGAAAAAACTGTACACCATTGGCCAGATCATATTGCTGACTGCCTTGCTGCTGCAAAGCCAAACGCAAAATCTGTTCCGTCTGTTCAAAGGTAAGATTGGCGCTGCTGCCGGTTAATTTCTGATACATAACACGCAGCAATCTCCGCTGCAACGCTTTATGCTGCCGGCATAGCTGTAACGCCGGAAACTCTACAGCATCAGCAGTTTGCTGCCCATATTGGCGCCACAAATCCAACGTACATTGCTCCAGATAATCCTCATCAGCACCGCAAACTTCCTGCATTCTCACCAGCGCCGCCGCCACTTCTGGATTATACTGCTGCAACTGCGGCAGCAATTCCAGCCTGATTTTATTGCGCAAGCAGTCTGCTTCTAAATTGGTCTGGTCAATATAATACCGCCAGCCCTGCTCCTGGCAATACTGAACGATCTGCTGTTTAGATATCTGCGCCAGCGGGCGAATCAGCCAGCCATCTTTTGGCGGCATAGCAGTTAAACCATCTAAACCGCAGCCTTTAATCAAATGCATCAAAACACTTTCAGCTCTATCATCCCGATGATGCCCCAATGCTAATTTGGTAATCTGCCACTGCGCCGCAGCTTTTTGAAAACAGGAAAATCGCACTGCATGGCCGGCCTGTTCAAAGGACATTTTATGCGCAGCTGCATATGCTGCCACATCGACAGAAACTATCTGGCATGGTATTTGCATCGCTTGCGCCAGCTGCTGTACATAGGCAGCCTCTTCCTCTGCTTCTTCCCGCAGCTGATGGTTCACATGCACCACATAAAGCTGAATGCCATATAGCTCCTTCCATTCATGGAGCAGGTGGAGCAGCATAACGGAATCCGGCCCTCCGGACACCCCCAGCAAAACGCGATCCTGCGGCTGTAACATATGAAATTGTTCAATGGTCTGCCGAACCTGTTTCAATCGCTTCTGCCTCTTTTCCTCACACAGGCAATGCCAATGCAGGTGTATCATTTTTGTTAAAAATTTTTCTGCTGTCTATTATAGCAGAGATTATTCTTTATGCAAAGCAGATTATCATAGCCAAGCACAGGAATTCGTACTTATATAGAACAAATCGTTATGTTTTATATGAAAAAAATAAATGTCGGGATCATCATTACCCCAACATTTATTATAAAACTAAAATTTCTGCCACTCTAACTACACCGTTACTGTACTTTGCTCTGTTCCAATGCCAATCCAATTAGTCTATCCGCCTGATCTGCCATAAACAGAGGAATATTCAGTACATCATCGTCCAGCTTCAAATTATCCAGAGAAAAACGAATGCGAAGTTTGACCTTATCAGGGAACAGCTCTTTGAATTTCTTCATACTCTTGCTGGTGGTGTTGGCTTCAGATTTGACTTCAACAGGAAAAATATCATTTTCCCGCTGAATGAGGAAATCCACTTCGTAAGGTGGGTTACTCTGGCTCCAATAACGGGGCATGACTTCAAACTGAGTAATCAAAGTCTGCAACACAAAGTTTTCGGTCAATGCGCCTTTGAATTCAGTAAATAGACGGTTCCCTTCGCCAAAGGCCGTGGGTGCCAGCTGCGCTAGACGGCGGAGCAGTCCCACATCCACCAGATAAATCTTGAAAGCAGACAAGTCATCGTAAGCTGCAATCGGCAAGCCGGGAGCTGAGCTGCGATAAATTTTATGCACCAGACGGGCATCCACCAACCATTGCAAGGCATCCTCGTACTCGCGGGCTCGTGCACCTTCTTTGACCACCTTATAGATGAACTTCTTGTTTTCCCTTGCCAATTGAGACGGAACAGACTTCCAGATCATTGAGATTTTCGGAAACTCGCTGAGATTAGGATGCTTGGCAAAGTCACGCTCATAGGCTCCAATGATTCCGGACAGTGCTTCCTGCATGGCAGAAACATCCCGTGCCTCCGTCCACATCAATACCGACTCCGGCATACCGCCGGTAACGTAATACATCTTTAGCTTCTCATACAGCGGATTGAAGAAGGCATCGGGGATGGGTTCGAGGGTATCCACCTGTTCCAGATACTGTGCCAGATTTTCATCGCCGTTGGCAAGTAGGAACTCGGTGAAGGTCATTGGGTCAATCTGCATGAAGTTGACTTTGCCTACTGGAAAAGAGGAAGGTTTCGCCAGAGCAATACCCAGCAAAGAACCTGCGCAGGCAACATGGTACTGCGGTGCGTTCTCGCAGAAATATTTCATAGAGTTAATAACCTTGGGGCAGTCCTGCACCTCATCAAAGATAATAAGGGTTCTTTCAGGCACGATTTTTTGACCGCTGGCAAGCATCAGATTTTGCAAAATCCGATCGACATCCTTAGTAGTTTCAAAAAACTGCTTGTATTCTTCGTTTTCGTCAAAGTTAAAATAAGCTGTATTTTCATAACAACGTCTGCCAAACTCTTTCAGAATCCAGGTCTTACCCACCTGACGTACTCCCTTCAAAATTAAGGGCTTGCGATAGGGAGAATTCTTCCAGTCCAGCAACTTTTTTAAGATAAATCGTTCCATAGAGTCACTCCTCACATTTTTATTGGAGTTTCAAGTTTTATAATCACACTTTTATTATATGCAAAACCACGAAAAATACAACCTGAAATCACAAAATTATTCAAATTTAGTGCTTAAAAATCACACTTTTATACGTAATAATGAAAACTGTATCTTGCAACTAGGACACTCTACGATCTCAACAATCGCTTAACATTCTTTGTTTCGTACCTCCTGCGCTCAACTGGTTTCAAGCCTAATTAAAAAAGGACAGCTGTCTTTATGAATGATTAGCTGTCACTCATAAAAACTACTGTCCTTGCTTTTTAACACAACTTATTGCGCAATACCATACAAAATGCTTTGCACTAATTCATTTTCCAGTTGAAGCTTCTCTTCTTCAGAGTAATTATGCAGCGTCAGCATCTGAGCCGCTCCCATAAAAATACCTGTAATGCAGTAAATAATCATATGGCTGTCTATCGCTTTCAGCTCACCCCGTTGCTGACCTGCTGTAATCAACCGCCCCAAAACCAAATCAATCTGATTTTTAATATGCTGCATCATGCCATGTCCTTGCTCTTTATCTAACGGCAGGGAAATCAGCTCAGGAAGCAGCCGCATACTATAATGCATGATATCCTGAATATTGTTTAAATGAAAATGCACAATGCGCCGCAGATTATCTTCAAAAGAATAATCTATATCAATGCAGTTATTAATCTTTTCAACATATTGTTCTGCGTAAAGCTGATGCATTTCTAAAAAGATTTCCTGTTTACTGGAAAAATACTGATATAATGTTCCTTTTGCTACACCGGCCCGCTTGGCAATTTCTTCGGATGTGGAGTTGTGATACCCCTTTTCCAGAAAAATATCCAGCGCAGCCGTTAAAATCAACTCTCTCTTGTTGTTTTTTGCCCCCATAGATTCTCAGTCCTTTTATAAAAAACTGTCCAGGGCTGTCAGGCAGCCCTAAGACAGTAATCTATCACCTTTATCTTACTTTATTTCTTCTTGCGCTTTTTTATTTGCTTCCAACATTTCCTGTAATTCTTCCCAATCGTGCCAGCAGCCTTCTTCCAAGGCAAGCATAGCCTGATCGATTTCTTCCTGCGGATTATTTTTCATAATCTTGCGCCGCAATTTTTTAGGCCAGCTTTCCATAATTTCGTACAAGATTGGAATAACCAACAAGCTGATAATGGTGGAGCAGGTCAGACCAAAGATTACCGTAGCCGCCATAGGACGGAATACCTCTGCACCTTCTGCCTGGCTGACAAGCTGCGGAATCATTGCCAAAATGGTAGTTAATGTGGTTACCAAAATTGGACGGATTCTGGTTTTCCCAGCTTCTACTACCGACTCTCGTTTACACAAACCTTTTTGCCGCAATTGCTGCACATAGTCTACCAATACGATAGCATTGTTTACAACAATCCCTTCCAGCATAACAATCCCTAACAGCGACATCATGTTAATGGTCTGTCCGGTGAACAGCAAGCCGGGGAATACCCCAATAAGCATGACCGGAATACTTGCCATAATCAAAAGCGGCATCATCAGGCTTTCAAACTGAAAAGCCATTACCATATACACCAAAATCAACGCCATACCGATCGCTAAGAACAAATCAGCAAAGGTTTCCTGCATACTTTCCACATCGCCGCCGGCTTCGATACTACAGCCGGCCGGTACTGGCAGCTGTTCCACCTGCGCCATGATATCAGTCACCACGCTGTTTAAATCACGGCCATACACACCGCAGGATACCGTTGCAACACGGCTCTGATCCTCTCTGCTGATGCTCTTTTGCCCAAAGCCATGCACAACCTCTGCCACTTCACTTAACGGTACCTGACCGCCGGTATTAGATGGCACCATCAAATTCTGCAAATGATCCAATGACTTGGTCATTTCTTCCGGATATTGCAGTACAATGTCCAACTCTTCTTCACTGCCGCGGTATTTAGAAATGGTAGAGCTGTTCAATGCCAATGATACTGTTTGATACACCGACGATGCACTCACATTATAGTAAGCCGCTTTATCTCTATCGATGATAACATTCAGTTCTTCATCGGTATCGGTAATGCTGTTCTCAATATTGACGGCCCCCTCGGTATTTTTCATAACGGTTTCAATGCTGGCAGCCAATTGTTCCAAACTATCACTGTTATTCCCTTTAATCCCAATGGAAACAGCGGTACTGCCGCCCATACTCATCATATTGGCCGCACTGACGGTAATTTCCGCACCGGGAATACCGTTTACTGCATCTTGCAATTCGTGGGCAATATCCTGGTCACTGCGTTCCCGTTCTTCCAGCGGCTTCAATACAACAACCAACGAAGCAGTATTGGAAGTGCTGCCGCCCATACTCATCATACCATTACCGCCTACGCTGTTCATAACCAAATCTACTTCTGGAATTTTGTTGACAATCTCCTCTACTTCTACTGCAACTTTCTCTGTTTCTTCCAACACAGTATTGCTGGGCAGCTGGATAGAAACATTTATCTGACCTGCATCCTGGCTTGGGAATAGTTCAGCCCCAATGAACGGCGCCAGACAGATGGAACCAATTAAAGCAGCGGAAATAATTAATAATGCTGTCTTTTTATGATTCAGCGCAGCTACCAGCACGCCCTGATACCAGTTTACAAATTTGGCAAACAGACGGTCAAACCATACTTGGAACTTTTGTACCCCTTTTGGTTTATTGGTTTCACTATATTCATACAAAATCAACAACTTAGAAGACATCATCGGCACTACTGTTACCGATACCACTAAAGATGCCATCAGCGCAAAACAGATGGTCAATGCAAACGGTACAATAATCTGCGCTGTCATGCCGCCCACAAACACAAACGGCACGTATACGGCCACAGTGGTCAATGTGGATGCAACAACTGCGCTCACTACTTCCTGAGTACCTTCTACTGCTGCCTGATACTTACTCTTACCCATGCTGCGGTGTCGATAAATATTTTCCAGTACAACAGTGGAGTTATCTACCACCATCCCTACTGATAGCGCCAAAGCAGCCAAGGTAACCATATTTAATGTATGACCGCCAAAATACAGCATCACAAAGGTGGAAATCAGAGATAGCGGAATGGCTACCCCAATGATAATGGTGCTGCGTATATTTCCTAAAAAGATGAAGATAACCAGCATAGAAATGATAACGGCCAAAAACAAGTTGGTTTCCACATTTTCTACTGATTGGGTAATCATTTCTGCATCACTGTACGCAATGGTGATTTCAATATCTTCATACAGTTCATCATCTAACTCAGCCAACACTTTGTTGACTTCTTTATCAACATCAACGGTATTTCCGTCACTTTCCTTCTGAATACCAATGGCCACAACATCTTTTCCATTCAGCGTTACATAAGAACTGACCTCCGAAACACCCATCTGAATATCTACAATATCACCCAAACGAACGGTACCGCCGCTGGGCAGACTAACCTGCGTATTGGACAATTCTTCTATGGTTTCATATTGCCCCAGTGTGCGCACCAATACCTGGCGATTTCCCTGTGTCACATAACCCCCCGGATGGTTGGCATTTTCTCCCGCAACAATCTGAGAAATAGAGCCAGCTGTCAAGCCATACGCACTTAGTTTGTATGGGTCCGCTGTAATGGTAACCTGCTGGTCACTGCCACCCATAACATTGGCCGCAGCAACACCGTCAATTCGTTCCAAACGGGGAACAACTTTATCATCTACAATTTTCTTGACATCAGCCAGACTGCGATCTCCCGATACACCAACCATCATAATCGGCATACTGTTCATATCCAGCTTCATGATGGTGACATCACTGGCTTCCTCCGGCATCATCATCTTGGCCATCTCCACCTTGTCGCGCACGGCATTGGTGGCAGTGTCCAAATCTGTTTCATAATCAAACATCAACATGACAATAGAGTTACCCGCCGAGCTGACGGACTGAATACTGTCAATGCCGGAAATCCCCGCCATAGAGCTTTCCAACGGCTTAGTAACCATTTCTTCTACTTCTTCCGGACCGGCACCGTCATAAGGCGCCATAACAGCCAGAATGGGCAGCTCCATTTTGGGCATCAAATCTACCGACATTCTAGTAAAGGATACCACGCCAAACAAAATCAGCACCAGCGAACACATGGCGATGGTAACCGGACGCTTTACCGAAAATTTACCGATATTCAACTCCGGTCACCTCACTCTGTTTTTTCTGCCGCATCTGCAGAATCTGCGGCATCGGTTGTAGTTTCTTCATCGCTGCTCTGTTCAGAACCGGCATTGGCTGCAGCCGCTTCATCACCACTCTGTTCCGAATCATCAGCCGTTTTTAAATCTAATTCCTGTGCAACACCATCAAGGGTTACCACAGTCACCTTTGCACCATCTACTAATGTGCTGTTTCCTTTCACAACAATCTGATCTCCGGCTTTCAAACCCTCTGTTACCACATACTGATCACCGTCATTCAAGCCCAGCGTTACTTTTGTTTCTTTTACAGTGCCGTCTGCCTGCGCAGTATAAACAATTGGCTGTGCATCTTTATAAACAATTGCATCTACCGGAATTACCAGTACATCATCAGCATGATCCACAATCACTTCCACTTCGGCATACATACCTGCCACCAGCGCATCATCCTGATTATGCAGAGAAATGGTGATCGGATAATTTTTGGTCTGTGTATTCATCACTTTCCCAATCTCGGTAATATTACCGCTGAACCACTGATCAGATACCGAATTGATTTTTAACAGTACTTCCTGTCCAACTTTTATTTTGCTGACATTTTGTTCATTAATCCCGGTGGATACTTCCAATGTATCGACATTGGCAATTTCAAACATAGGAGCGCTTGCCGATGCATAAGAACCTTCATTGGCATTTACCATTGTAATGGTTCCGCTGATAGGCGCAGTTACTGTGGCATAGTCCAACGCCAACTGTGCAGTCTGCAGGGTATTGCGCGCATTAGCCACGCCAATCTGCGCTGCATTCAACTGACTTTCGGCATTATCTCTGGCCAGTTTCAGCTGATCCAAATCGGTTTGGCTCATAGCGCCGACATTAAATAATTCTAATGCATTGTTGTAACTTTTTACTGCATTGTCATAGGCCAACTGCGCTGTTGCAATGGAATTTTCTGCATTATTGACAGCCAACTGCGCATTGTCCACATTAATCTGTGTGGTTTCGTTGTCCAGCTGTGCTAATACCTGACCCTCTGTTACTTTATCACCAACTTTTACATGAACAGACTGAATCTGTTCCATTCCACTGACTTTGGCAATCACACTTACGGTATTTTCTGCCGCAGTCAAACCTCCCAAAGTAACCACTTTATCAAAGTCCTGTATTTCCGCTGTTTCTACTTCTATTGGCACGCCGGGATCTACTGTTTCCTGCTCTGTAGTATCCTTCGCACCACATCCACTTACCATTGACAATAGAAGAAAACTGCCCAATGTTAGTGCCGCAACCTTCCGTTTTGTCCGTTTCTCCATGCTTTCTCCTCCTGTTAAACAATATATGACTGACTGGTCAGTCAATTTCTGTTTTTTATCATAATATACTTATTATAAAAATGCAACAAAAATCATTGTGCTTTTAAAAATTGTAAGAATCTCTTATAACTTTCTGTAACTTTCCTAAAAATTGGTGCGAAACACCTCTCGCAACAACAATTTATAGCAGCCATTTCTATCTAAAAAACCACTGCCAAATAAAACTTCCAGTTCACAAAAAACGCAATAAAAAAGATGGCAAAGCAGCTTTATACTTCCCATCTTTTTATCAACACACCGGCCTTAAAATCTAGTTTTGCCAGAATATCAGCCAATGCTCTCTCTTTATATACTTTTGGAACTTATTGTAAGATTTCGTCCACTTTATCTTTATATTCAGACTCGTCCCGAATACCAGTCAGCTTACCTCTAAATTCCCCATGCTGAAAAAACAATACCTGAGGAACGCCCTTTACACCTAAGCGATCTAATAAATTCTTATTCTGTATGGCATCAATATGATAAAACTGAACAGGTGCCTGGCTGCACTCCTGCTCCAATGTTTCGACAATAGGAGCCACCTGCTGGCAAATATGGCAGGTTGATTTTGAAAAAAGCACAACACAATTTTCCTGCTTTTGATTTACTTTTTCATAAAATGTCTTTTCATCCAATTCCAGCATCTTCTTTCACTCCTTTTCCTAGATGCCTATCTTTGCATTTTTCTGAGATGTCATCTTTTAGTATAACAAACTTTCTTGCTTCTGGATAATTTTTGATAACAATAGCGCAATAACTATTTTCTATCGCTTACACAACCCGTCTCTACAGTTTATCTATACACCGATATGCAATAGAATAAACAAAGAGAGGGGATTAATGTACACCATCTGATAAATACTGAAAAACGCCTTGGCGCAATGCTGTATACAAAAAGGAGGCCAGTTCTTCTGCTGAAATGGGTTGTTTCTGTTGTTGCCAATAAGAAACAGTTGCTAAAAAAGCGCCTACACAATATTCACAAAGCAAATCAGCCATCGGATGTTTTTCTGGTAAATGAAATTGCTTCGTTAAAAACGGTTTCATTGCTTGTTTATATTTTTTGAAAAAAGATGGGCTGCCATTAGGCCCCAGTAAAATATTTAAATAATAGCCATACTCAGTATATGCCTGCGCTGCGTTCTGCAAACAATGCTCCATATCGCTATCACCAACAGCAGCTTGTAAGTACTGCATCATATCAGATACCAATACATCTTCGGCATAGTCCAACAAATCATAAATATCGGTAAAATACTGATAAAATGTACAGCGATTACAACCTGCCAAGCTTGCAACAGCCTTAACTTGCAACTGCTGTAAGGGATACTCCCCATATAATTGCCAGAAAGCCTTCAACAATTTTTCTTTCATGTGCTCTCGTCTCTTTTTATCCGCCACAAAACTCCCTCCTCATACAATCTTTCATTTCAATATTACTGAAAATCCAACACATACACCTATTGATGTTGTGGTAATGAAACGTGTAAACCAGTATGCTTATTATACAATATAACACAGCAACTACAAAATACTGCAGTCTGCTGTCTATCATATAAGGAGAGGATATTATGCATTTTTTACGTAACCACTGGTATCAATTTGGATTGTTATTCTTTATTGGGCTAAACTTTTTTCTACTATTGAGCGAATACAGGCAAATGACCACGCTACAGGTGCTGCTTTGCGCCTCATTAATGACATTGCCGTTACACCAATATGAGGAATACGCTTTACCCGGCGGTGGCCCTGTTGTTATTAACCGTATTTTTTATGGTGAAAAAAATTTATATGATCGTTATCCCGGTAACTGGAACTCTATTATGATCGTTAATCTGTCTGCATATGTAGTCTATATTCTGGCATTACTATTCCCAAAGGTAATCTGGTTGGGTACTGCTACTATGTTCTTCAATCTGTTTCAAGTGTTAGGACATGGTATTGAAATGAATATAAAGATGCGTACCTGGTACAATCCCGGTATGGCCAGCGCCGTATTACTAATGCTGCCCATCAGTTGCGCTTATTTGTATCAAATAGTAACATTGCAGTTGATATCTGAACTTATCTGGCTATTGAGCTGTGTAACATTTATCGCTATTTTACTGCTAACTGTAGTTTTACCTGTGCAATTATGTAAAGATAAACAGTCCAAATATATTATTCCACAATGGCAAATAGAACAATTCAAAAAAGTCAGACAATTTGCTGCCATTCATAAAGAAAACTGCGAGGAGGAAAGTATATGAGATGGTATTTACGTTATTGGTATGATATCAGTGCCATTATTGCATTGATAGTTGTTGTTATGCTGATAATTGCCGGCGACTGCTTTAGTTATGTACAGCAACTGTTACTGGGAAATTTCATTTTTATGCAGCTGCATTTTTTTGAGGAATTCCATTGCCCTGGTGGTTTTCCGGGTGTTTGTAATATCGCCGAGTTTCACAGCGATAAACCAACCCATTATCCATTAAATCAGTTATCGGCAGCACTGGGGAATAATTGGTTTGGGCTATTCGTATATTTACTGCCAGTATTTTTACCGCAAATTACCTGGTTGGTACTGGCACCAATATTATTTGGTTTTTTAGAGTTATTTATGCATACCATCGTCTTCAATAAACTACTGAAAACACGGTATAATCCTGGTCTATTGACCTCATTAATAGGATTCACACCCATTGGTATCGCTTACCTATATTATGCAGTACAGAACCAACTGCTGCATTGGACTGATTTCTTGCTGGCTCTAGGCTATCCCTTGTTGACATATCTACTCATTTTTCAGTACATCGGAATCAAAGTGTTAGGTAATCGCAATACAAAATACCCTTTTACACCAGAAGAGCTGGAACGTTATTCACATTGTAAGTTTTGAGAAATCGTCTATTATACTTACTGGAATTTAATTGGGCTCTTATAAAAATGTCTACAAAAAACCTCCCTACCCGGAACAATCAGTTCCAGATAGGGAGGTTTCGTTCTATACAGCTATTCTTATTTTCTCAATGAATCTGACCTATTACAGAATAATTCCCAGATAAGCCAAACCATCGTCCAAAAATTTTGCCAATGCATTTTTGCCGGTCAGATAATAGACCGCTGCCTGCTGGTCAGGATGGTGATGATACCGTTCCTGCTGTAATGCCAGGTAGTTTTCTTCCGGCGATTGGCCTTCTTTCCGATATTTATCGTCGCGTCCTAATAACATCAGAACTTCCAGCACTTCTACAACCTCACGACTCAAGGTCATTAAATAATCATTTAATGCTTTTTCTTCGGGCAGATATACGCCCCATTTTTTAGGGCCATTCTGCGCTTCATATGCAGCACGTGCTTTTTCTCGCTGGTCAGCCAGCCGAATTGTTTCTAAAATCATATCTTTTTCATTTGCAAACATAGCCGTTCCCCTTTTCTTGTATGCTTTTTCATGTGTTGTGATTAAATCACCGTATCCTCTGCCGGTTCTGTTACTGCCTGCGCTTCTGCGTCAGGCTTCAGAACTTCACCGGGAATGGTATTATAACCAGAACCATCGGTCCCTGTAGATTCCGAACCGGTATTGTCATCTACACCTGGATTTGTACTTGTATCTGTATTGGTACTATCACCTGTCTGATCGGTCGGTTGGCCGCCGGTTTGTGTATTATCAGAAGGCTGCTGTTCTGTCGGTGTAGTCGGAGTTTGTCCTGTTGTATCGGTGTTTGAATTGCCGTCTGTTCCGGTGGCTGTGCCATCGCCGGTTGTGGTTTGATCGCCATTATTTACATTGGTGCCGTCAGTTTCACCGGTTTGTTGATTTTCCTCTTCTGTCTGCAGATCATCGGTATTCACAGATGCCTCATTTTCTGCCTGCTGCTGCAATTCTTCTTCTTTGCGGCGCTGCTCTGCCGACAATGTGGACTGCCGATCTTGTTCCTGTTTTACAACGGTACTGACATTTACAATATTTAAGTCGGTAATCGGTGTAGCATATGGATTAAAGTACTCATTCACAATGGACAGAATTTCAGTCTCATTGGGCAGATAATAGGACAACCGATTAACATATTGTCCCTGCCCCGGCAATACAAACATATTCAAATTTGTTGACATGTCAATTGCCATGGCTTCTTTGGCAAACCATAAAATCTCACCATTGGTCAAATCGGTGTCCATGTTGCGCAATACAATTTCAGCCAATTTAGGCAGCTTGGTCAGGGTAGACGGAGAAGCCAGCTGTTTGGCTGTTGCCTCTATAAACAGCTGCTGCGCTTTTACACGGCCAATATCACCTTCTGCATAACCGCTGCGATACCGCACAAAGCCAATGGCTTCTTTGCCACTTAAGGTCTGAACGCCTTTCTCTAAATGAATATGCAGATCCTGATAAGGGTCATCATAGTTCATATTGCGCGGCACATCAATGGTAACGCCGCCAATGGCATCTATGATTTCTTCAAAAGCGCCCAGATTTACCACAACGTAATTGTCCACTTCAAAACCTAACAAATAAGATACTTCTTTTTTCAGATTATCAATATTGCCTTTTCCATTTTTAGCACCAATGGCATAGGCTGCATTGATTTTTTTCACAGAACGTTTTACATTGGACATGGTATCGCGGGGAATGCTCATTACATTGGCTCTGTCATTGATACTGTCTAATGACATAACCATAATGGTATCCGTATTCAGTCCCACTTTATCGGTTCCCACTACCAGCACATTATAAATGCCGTCTGCCCGTTCTTCAATTTCCTGCGTGTCATCTACAGAAGGTTTTTCTACCGACGGCGGCTTAATGGACATGCCTGCCATTGCCAGCCCACTGATTAACAGTGCTGCAATCACACATACTATAATAATAACGGCTTTTTTACGTAGTTTTCTTTTTTTTCGCGGATGCCTTGCGTTTTTTTCTGACCGGTTTCGGCCGGCCCCTTCTCTTTCAGTATCCAATCGCAAACTCTCCTTTTACACAGCTTTGTAAATTAAGCATACCATTTTTTTCGGCAAAGCTCAATAAACTTCCTGTTTTTTAGACGTTTAGTGTACTAAAAAAGTTCTTAATTCTGCAATATAAACTTCTTTATTTAGCTGTAATCTGTGGTTCAGCACTGCATCTACCTGACCGGCAACCCGTTCTAATATGGTAAACACATCCTCGGCAGAAATCTTGATATAATCCTTTTCCTGCAATTCCTGCGCCAGTTCATCTGCCATACAGCCCAGCTGTTCCAATGTAACAGGAAGATCTACAGCCAATAATGTCAGCCAGCCGGCTGCTTTTACCTGAATCTCATTAGATACATACATTGCATAGTATTTTCCATCTTGTTCATTTAATAACACTGCCCGTAAAATATGCTGCACATCAACCGGCGTTAAAGATTTGCCGCTGTAATGCTCTGTAATATACTGCATCACTACTGCGATTAACGTTTTTGCTTTGATATCATCTTCCTGCTCGATGACTTTAAACATACGATAAATCGGTTCCATCAGTTTGGCTTCCCCATATTGCAGAGCCTGCTCATCCATAAATTATTTTCGCTCCTTCATGACTTCGATTTCTCGAATAAATGTTTCAACATCATCAAATTCTTTGTAAACAGAAGCAAAACGCACATACGCAACTTCATCAATGGACATTAACCGCCGCATGATCGTTTCGCCAATCAAGTGAACCGGTACTTCCGAATATTGATTTTTCAGTTCTTTTTCGATTTCCACTGTTATTTTTTGCAGCTGCTCTATTCCAATGGGACGTTTTTCACATGCTTTGGCCATTCCTTTTAGGATTTTGGAACCATCAAATAACTCCCGCCGTCCGCTTTTTTTGATTACAACCAAAGGCTTGTCTTCTATTTTTTCATATGTGGTAAATCGTTTACTGCAAACAGTACATTCCCGCCGGCGGCGAATAGAATTTTCTTCTTCGATCCATCGGGTATCTAATACTTTGCTATCATTGTGACAAACAGGACATTGCATAACGATGCCTCCTTCTAATAAAAGAGCTAATTTTTAATGATTATGCCAGCTTCTGCTATTGTGTAAATTCTTTTAGTTTGTTCGTTTTTGTCACTGTCTCTTTATTCAGATTATTTTGTCGTGCTGCCAAAACCGCCATTCCGAATTGCCGTGGCATCATCATCTACTGTGATGCCAAAAGGTACAAAGATCCCTTGCATAAAACCCTGTCCTTGCACAACTTCTACTGTTTTTTGTTCTTTACCATCATTGGTGAGTTTGGCAAAAATATGACCTTCGTTGTCCGAAAAATAATAATCACTGTCAATAATCCCCACTGTATTATTTAATTGCAGCCGATATTTAAACCCCAAACCACTGCGTGGATAGCACTGCAATACCCAACCTGTTTCCATTTGAACACGAATGCCTGTTGGAATTTTTATGGTTTCGCCAGGCGCCAGAGAAAAGGTCAACGGACTAAAAAAATCATAACCGGCAGATCCGGCTGTGGCCCGCGCCGGCAATTTTATCTCATCATATACGGTTTGCTCCACTGTTTCATGAAATGTATCCTGCCAGCTTTCTTGAAACTGCTGAAAACTGACTTTACTAAATTTGGCAATCTTTTGCATACCTGCACCTCAAATTTTTATCAATGTCATTTTAAATTGATTTTTTTATCCACTAAGTATTCGACAAAGAAATCAATTTATTGTACCACATTTCCCGCCCAAGGTATAGAGATTCATAAAAAAACCTTCAAGGAGGAACGAACTCCCTTGAAGGTTTTGATTGCTTATTCAGACCAGAGTACGATCCGTTTTAAACGCAATGTTTCTTTTACATCAATTACCCTTTGATTGGAGCTGCCGCGCCAATGCAGCTTTACATCCAGGTTATCAATTTGGAACGGGCCATCCACCAGCACATCCACATCAGCAATAAAAGGCAAATCCTTGATATCGTCCCAAACAAAACCGGTGTAGAGCCAAATGGTTTTCTGCGGATACTGCGCTTTCATTTGCTGAATTAAATTGCCAATCTCCTGCCGATTATCAGGATGGAGCGGATCTCCGCCGCTAAAGGTGATTCCTGAAACATAGTCTTTGTCCAGTTCGGCCATAATTTCATCATGTGCCTCTTCATCAAAAGGCAGACCGCCGTTAATATCCCATGTGATTGGATTTTGACATTGAGGACAATGATGGGTGCAGCCTGCTACCCACAAAACCACTCTTAAACCATCACCATTTAACATATCATCATGGGTAATATTATGATAACGCATTACATGCTCTTCCTTTCCGAAATTTCCACCATTTTGGCATCATTTAAACGAGTATCTCCTTTTACACGGGAATAAGAAAGATAACCGTTCATTCGCTCAATTTTGGTCAGATTTTTACTGCCGCACTGTGGGCATACATCCATTTCCAATTCCTGATGTCCACAATCGTCACAATAAGCCAGAGAAAGGTTAACCCCTTCATAAAAACCCATAGCCATTGCACGGCGCACCAGTGTTTTTAATGCTTCCATATTGTAATCGATCGGGTATTTTACATATTGAATTTTTCCACCATTACATAAATTCCAGAAGCGATATTCCAAATTCTGTTTTTGAATTGGTGTAATATCTTCGGATACATGACAATGGAAACTATTGCTGACGTAGGCATGATCGGATACATTTTCCACAATACCGAATTTAGCCCGGAACTGCTGCACCTGCAACCCGGTTAAGGATTCTGCCGGCGTACCATAAATGGCATATAAATTGCCGTCTTCTTCTTTAAATTCGTTAATTTTCTGGTTGATATGTTCCAGTACCTCTAAGGCAAATGCACCATCTTCTACCAAAGATTTTTTATTATACAGCTGCTGCAATTCGTTCAATGCTGTAATGCCAAAAGATGCTGTAGCCGTTTTTAATAATGGTTTAATTTTATCATGAATCCCCAGATGACCGTTATAGAATCCGCCCTCACAGTAAGCCAGCGGATTGGTAGACGCTCTCATTTCACCCAGATAGTCATAGGTACGAATATGCAGCTTACGAATTAAGTTTAAATAATAATCCAGCACTTCATAAAAATCTCTGCTTTCCTGACGGGATTTTGCCAAAATCATTGGCAGATGCAAACTGATTGCGCCAATGTTAAAGCGTCCCACAAATACCGGAGCATCTTCATCGTCAGCCGGATTCATCCCTCCCCGTTCATACCAAGGAGAAAGAAACGCACGGCATCCCATAGGACTTACTACTTTGCCGTATTTTTTATACATACCGGCTACATAACCGTCGCCTGTTAAGCTCAACCAATCCGGATACATTGTTTTGCTGGAGCAAACGATGCCTGCTTCAAATACATCTTCACAGGGTTTCCCCGGCCCATGCAGATTCTCATCATATAAAAATACAATCTTCGGAAACAGCACCGGCTTTTTGTGCCCGGCTTTTCCCTGTCCGCCATGATGAACTTCAAACATTAAAATAGATGCCATTTTAGCAAATCGACCGGTGCCTGTCCCGGTGGTTACGGTGATAAAAGGATAATCTCCCCGACTGGAACCAACGGTATTAAATTTATATTCCCAACCCTGGAACCCCTGCCGAAATTCATATTCAATATTTTTTAATGCTTCCTGCTCCGCACGTTCTTGGGTCAAGCCCAGTTCCAGATATTTTTTCAGGTCTTTGTTATAACTTAATTCTGCATAAGGCTCTAAAATCAAGTCAACACTTGGAATGGTAAAACCACCATACTGTTGGCTGGCCGCACTCAACACAATATCTCCGATTACGTCAAAAGCAACATTCAGGCTTTTTGGTTCGTTATACCAGAGATTGCCCATTTCAAATCCGCCTTTTAAGACGTTTTCCACATCAAACAGACAGCAGTTCATGGTATCGCGGCGAGCAGACATATCATGAATATAAATATAGCCCTCTCTGCACGCTTGCAGCTCTTCTGTAGTCAGGAAAAATTTCTGGTACAACTCTTTGTTCAATTGGTTAAAAATCAGGCTGCGTTTTGTGGATACCAATGCGCTATCGGTATTGCTGTTTTCTTTATCACCGATATACATAATTGACTGACTCTTTTTATAGACTTCGTCCAGCATATGCACAAAATCTTGTTTATAATTCCGGTAATCCCGATAACTCTTGGCAACCAGAGGATTGGTATTATCCAATGCGCTCTCTACAATATTATGCATTTCACTGATCGGTACTTCCTTGCTTGTTCTAGAACGAACCTTGGCTTCAACAAAACCGGAAATAAAATTTAAATCCTGTTCTGTAAATTGCACCATTGCCCGATAAGCTGATTTGTTAACTGCTTTTGTTACTTTTGTAACATCAAATGGTTCTCTTGTGCCATCCTTTTTTATAACAAAATATCCTTCCATCGCCCGTCATTCCCCTCTTTACTACAATTTGTATCATCTTTACCATATACTAAATATAGTGTATAGTATTATCAATTTCAAAAAATCCACCCCATATCTAGGGTGGTGCTTTTTACTATATCATATTCGTTAACAAAATAAAAGACTTGTTTTTTTATTTTTGAACGCCAAAATGTTGTAATCATTTCTAGTAAAAAATGAGCAAGCCTGTGTAGAACCTCGATTGGTTCATATCGCAACAAAAAAACAGAACCTTATAACCACTATTTTTAAAATTAAGACCTACGCAAAAAAACTTTTATTCTTAATCTCTTTACAGTACTTTCTTTAAGTAAATCATATCCCGCAATTGAATACCATCCTCATAAATAGGATGATCGTATTGCCAAAAGAAATCTTTTATTTTATGAGAAATCTGGAATCCACAAGCTTGATAAAATCCAACTGTGGAGGGAACTTCTCCAGTTCCTACCTGAAACACCATGCCAGGCTGTCCATACTGTTGAAAGACATATTCAATCAACATTCGCCCATAACCCTGCCGCTGAAATTCCGGCAAAACAGCCATATTTTTGATTTCATAAAGGTTTTCGCGTTCAAAGGTAATAGCAATTATACCGCACAATAAAGTCCCCTGATATAGCCCAAACATCGTGCTTTTCTCAAAATATTGATCAATCATAGACTCTTGTTCATCACCCAAAAGCAACAGTGGAAGTAATTCCTGTTTATTCTTTCTGTAAATTGGTTTAATCTCCAATATGATCTCCCGCCTCTTTATCAAATCTATCCTATACAAGACTACAAAAACAAACTATTAGGTGAAATAAAAAAAGAACAGATAAAATAACTTATCTGTTCTTCTAACAGGGGCACTAGGACTCGAACCCAGAACACGCGGATTTGGAGTCCGCTGCTCTACCAATTGGAGCTATACCCCTATAAAAATGGCTCCCCAAACTGGACTCGAACCAGTGACATCATGATTAACAGTCATGCGCTCTACCGACTGAGCTATTGAGGAGCATATCCCGGCAATGACCTACTCTCCCACGAAAAGAATACGCAGTACCATCGGCGCTGAAGGACTTAACTTCTGTGTTCGGAATGGGAACAGGTGTGACCCCTCCGCCATTATCACCAGGATATCTTTATTCTCTTTTAAGAAAATCTTCACCAGATTCTCTCAAAACTACCCAATGTATAACTTCTTCTTTCTTTCCAACCTTGCTTCTCTTCCTTTACCTTGGTCAAGCCCTCGACATATTAGTATCAGTTAGCTCAATGAATCACTTCACTTACACACCTGACCTATCTACCAGATCTTCCTTCTGGTGTCTTACTTCCTTTTAGGAATGGGAAATCTCATCTTAAGGTTCGTTTCGCGCTTAGATGCTTTCAGCGCTTATCAATTCCAGACATAGCCACCCAGCTGTGCCTCTGGCGAGACAACTGGTTCACCAGCGGTCTGTCCAACCCGGTCCTCTCGTACTAGGGTCAGCTCCCTTCAAATTTCCTGCGCCTGCGATGGATAGGGACCGAACTGTCTCACGACGTTCTGAACCCAGCTCGCGTACCGCTTTA
>OGPA01001374.1_pt1 | contig 20517 bp, 12 predicted proteins | sample 1552841 | NCBI WGS metagenome assembly OGPA01 (sample SAMEA2579916, study PRJEB22360) | human gut metagenome | reverse complement strand
TCAACAAGGAAATCATCGCCCTGTCGGTGATGGAGCCCCTGCTGAAAACCCAGGACTATCCCCCCGCGCCCCAGGCCATGCTGGCCCATATCGAGCGGGCGGTGCTCAGCGCGGCGGATTCCACCCGCTGGGCCGGGGGCTGCAGCCAGCCAAGGGGAACCCCCAGCGCCGGGCGCAGCAGCCACCAACAGGGCAGCGCCAGCGCAAGGCAAAGCCCGCCCACCGCCAGCGCGGCAGACTTTTGGATGTTATAATGGCGGCAAAGGTTCTGGCGGTAGTTTTCGGTATCGCGCCTGCCCCACAGGGCCCGCCGCTGCACCGAGCAGGAAGCCGCCCACGCCCCCATCCAGCCGGCCAACAGCAGCAGGCAGGCAGGCACAGCCGGCGCGGCCCCGGCCAGCGCCAGCAGCACAACAACGGGCAGCAGCATTAGATCCAGCAGCAGGGCATCCGCACGGCGCAGGGCTGCAGCGGCCAGCGCCCCGGTAACGGGCAAAGCGGCCAGCAGCAAAAACAGCCCCAGCTGCGCCGCACTGCCGCCCTGGGCCACCGGCAGCGTGCTGCCAAGGCGGGCGTTCAGGCTTTGGGCAATGTTCCCGGCGCACTGCTGCGCCCCGGCCAAAAAGTTCCGCTGGCAGATGAACAACACCACAAGATACACAATCACCCCCGCCAGCAGCCCCCAGCGGCGCAGGGCTTGCGGCGCACGCAGGAACAGCGCCCACCCGGCGCAGAAAGCGGCTGCCGCGGGCCACACCCACAACGGCACCGCAATGCCGAACCCGGTGGAAAGCACCAGCAGCAAACCAAAGGTGAGCGCCAGCAGCAGCGCGGCATCTGCCGCCAGCCACAACGCGGGGTGCGCTGCGGGGCGCTGGGTGCTCACCAGCACACGGTCCACAAACTTCAGCCCACTGCCGGGGTCGGCAGCGCCGCGCCGGCTCAGGGCAGTACGTTCTTTTTTGCGCTTGGGCGGGTTTTTGCGGTGCTTCGCCGCCTGTTGGGGAAAATCCCCCCATTCCTCCGCTCCGTCCAGGTCCCCACCGGGGGTCAGGGCAGCGCGCAGGGCGGTCAGCGGTTCGCGCACCATCAGGCGGTCCAGCTTGGCGCTCAGCTTCCAGTGTACCTGCTTGATGGTATCCCCGTCCCGGTACTCCCGCAGCTCATAGCTGCCGCCCAGGGCGGCGCGGGTGTCGGCTTCGTCGCCGTCCTCATCGGGGGCGGTTTCCGCTTTGGCTTTGCCAGCCGCGGCAGCGGGCAGCACACAGATGCTCTGGCTTTGCACGGCAGCCGGGCACGCCGCGGTGAACACCCCCAGGTGATCCCGCAGGGTGATGCCCCGCACCGCAATGCTCCACACGCCGCTTTTGCCTGCGTTTAGGGTAATGCGCTGTTCGGCGCTCTCTCTGCCGCCCAGCATGGCGGCGCAGCGCAGGGCGATCTGCCCCCCGCCCCATTCATCGGCGGCGTTCAGCAGCACCACAAGCGCAGGGATGGGCAACCGGCTGCGGTTGCGCAGCCGAACCGTCAGGGTAAAATCTTCGCCCTGTATCACGGGTTTGTCCGGCACCAGCAGCTCTGCCGTTACCTGCCTGCGCAGACAGGCGGCGTCCAGCCGCAGCAGCACCAGAAGCACCAGCGCAAACGCTAACAGGAACACCGCCAGCGGTGCCTGGGTGATGAGCGCCGCAGCCAGCAGCACCAAAAGCACCAGCGCCCGGCCCAGCTTACCTGCCATGGCGGTCAGCCTTTTCGGGGCGGGGACGCGGCACGGTACGCAGCAGGTCCTGCATTACGCTGTCCACCGTTTCGCCGCCTGCGCGGGCCTGGTCATTCAGCACCAGGCGGTGGCGGGCAACCGCATCAAACACAGCGGTCACATCCTGCGGGGCAACAAAATCCCGCCCCGCCAGGTACGCCGCCGCGCGCGTCATGCTGGTCAGCGCCAGGGTGGCACGGGGGCTTAACCCCACGGCCAGGCGCGGGTCCTTGCGGCTGGCCTGGGCCAGCGCCACAATGTAGCGGTACATCAGCTCATGTACAAATACCGTGCTGACCTCCTGCTGCATGGCAAGCAGATCCGCCTGACCGGCAACGGGGCGCACACGGTCCAGCAGGCGGCCTTTGCTCTGCCCGGCCAAAATTGCCAGCTCCGCTTCCTCATCGGGGTAGCCCATTACGGCGCAGACCATGAAACGGTCCAGCTGAGACTGCGGCAGCATCTGCGTGCCGGCGGCGCCGATGGGGTTCTCGGTTGCAATTACGGTAAAGGGTGCGGGCACCGGGCGGGTTACGCCGTCCACCGTCACCGTGCCTTCTTCCATCACTTCCAACAAAGCCGACTGCGTGCGGGAGGAGGTACGGTTGATCTCATCGCCCAAAAACAGGTTGCACATCACCGCACCGGCGTGGTACACAAACTTGCCGGTCTCTTTCTGGTAGACCGAAAATCCCACCAAATCGGACGGCAGAACATCCGGCGTAAACTGCACGCGGCTTTCTTTCAGGTCCAGCGCGCGGGCAAAGGCCAGCGCCAGCGTGGTTTTGCCCACGCCGGGAATATCCTCAATCAGCACATGGCCGCCCGCCAGCATGGCCATCCAGATGGTGTTTACCGCTTGCTGTTTGCCCTGCACGGCCTTGTTTACTTCGGCCGTAACGGCGGCGGCCTGCTGTGTGTACTGCATGGTTAATCCTCCCGGTGTTTTTTCCATATCACCATAATGCCAACGGCGGCGGCAATAACCACCAGCCCGGCCCACAGTGCGTTGTTTTCCAGCCAGATCATGGTATTGGAGATCGCGCTCCCCTCGGATTCCGCGCTGCCCTCCCCCGGCAATGGGGTCAGGGCCTGGGGGGCCACTTCGGCAATGGAGCTGCCGCCGGCATCCTCCACGGTCACCTGGCGCGGCGTTTCGTCCCAGGTAGCGGCGCTTTCCTGCAAATCCTCCTCTTTGGTGGTGTCCGCAGCGGCGGTGTCGTGCTCCGCAATTACCAGGTAGCGCTGGCTGTTGCGGGTGTAGGGGTGGCAGGTGGAAAGGGTCAGCAGGTCCCGCCCCGGCTGGATCAGCACGGCGTTGATATCGCTGGGGTCAATAATTTTCAGCTCGCTCACGCGGTAAATCAGCGTTTCCCACGGGGTGGTCAGCTGGATCTTGTCCCCCACCTGGATCTGCTGCACGTTGCGCAGCATTTCCGCGCCATAATAGCCGCGGTGGGCGGCAATCACGGTGTTGGTGTTTTCGCCGCCCAGCGGCATCGAGGTCTGGCCCAGCAGCGCCGCGCCTTTGGCCAGGTTTTCGCGGCTGGCGCCCAGGTAAACGGGCAGCTCCAGGTTCAGGCGCGGGATCCACAGCACAGCCAGCACATCATCGTCATAGCCATAGGCAGCAAGGTCCAGCGGTGCTTCCTCATAGGCGAACGGGTCGGTCAGGCCGCTTTGGCCCCCGGCGTAAATTTCCGCGTTATAGTCCTGCATCGCGGCGTACAGTTCAGGGTAGGCGCGTTCCGGCTCCGGGGGTTCGGCTGTGGTTTTCTCCGCCGCGGGGGCGGTGGGCTGGGCTTCGGCGCGGGCCGCAAACTGCGCAGCGGTTTTGGCGTTGCGGGTGCTGGTCCACCACTGGGCGGCGGTGGGCTGTATCAACAGCGCCAGCCCCAGCAAAATGGCCAGCCAGGCCAGAATTTTAGCAATCAGCCGTCCCATTTAGTCATCCTCCTCGCGCTTTTTGCAGCGGTGCAGCAGCAAAAGCAGCAGCAGCGCTTCGCCGCCGATCACAATGCTGCCCGTTACCGCGATCCACGGCCAGGCATCCACCACGCGCTTGACCACCGTTCCGGTGCGCAGCGCCTGATACTGCACGGCCTGCGGGGTGTTGGTTTCTTCCTCTCCATTATAAGGGATGCGGGTGCCGCGCACAAGCATGCGGTGGGTGTTGATGGCATACGGCGTGCAGGTAACAAGGGTGCAGTAATCCTGCCCCGCGGTGATTTCCAGATCCTCGGTGTGCTCCGGTTCCACCACTTTGATTTGATCCACCTGGTACGCCAGCGTTTCATCCAGAATATGCAGGTAGAAACAGTCGCCCTCTTCCAGCTTGTCCAGGTCGGTGAACAGCACGGCTTCGGGCAGGCCGCGGTGGCCGGTCAGCACGCTGTGGGTGCTTTCGCCGCCAAGGGGGTAGCTGGAGCCTTCCAGATGGCCGACGCCCTTTTGCAGCACATCATCGCTGGTGCCTTCGTAAATGGGCAGGTTGACGTCAATTTTCGGGATGGTGATATACCCCAGGCTTTCGCCCACATCCACAAGGTCCACATAGCTGGTGCCGGTATCCTCCGCTTCGCCTGCGGCATCGCGCTCCACGGCGCTGTCCAGCTGCTGGTTATAGCGGCGGGCGGCCTCCTTGGCGGCGTCCAGTTTTTCGGTATCCATGCTTTTTACGGTATCATCGTAATTTTGGATTGCTTCGCTGGCATGGCGCTGCGCCACCGCGTTGCTGATAACCGGGTACGATGCCACCCCAATGCCGGACAGGATCATCAAGGCCGCAAAGCCGACTTTTAGTTTTGTTGTGGTATCCATAGCGTCACCGCGAACCTTTCCGTGAGAGGGTTGAAGTTGGGAGCTGATGCAATTAAGAAATTAGAAATTAGGAATTGGAAGTAGGCAAAAGAATAAATAATAAAGAATAAAGAATAATTGTGGTGGACCGCGGCGCATTGCGCCGCTCAGGAGATATTGGGTTGGGGGTGGTTTTTAGGGTAGTGAATAACAATAAAATAATCTGTAGGGCCTTACGGCGTTGCACACCACAAAATTGTAATAAACCTCGCCCTGCATGTAGGGGGCGGCGTCCCCGACGCCCCGTTTGACGGGCCTAATAATTGCCGCCCATCCACCCCGCGCCGCAAACGTTGCAAATCATTTGTAGGGGCCGATGCTCGCCATCGGCCCGTTTAACGGGCCTTGCCCTATTTATTTTTAGGCTCTGCACGGGGAACCACAGCAACGCATCTTTTGCTTCTGCCATCGTGGAAACTATTTATTTTTAGGTTCTGCACGGGGAACCACCCCTCACCGGCTTTCGCCGGAGCTCCCCTCTAGGGGAGCCAATATCTAACCTTATGTTTGCGGTGGCTCCCCTTGAGGGGTGACTCCCCGCGGGGCGGGGAGATGTCGCGAAGCGACAGAGGGGACAGGGCGCTGTTTGCGCTGGACGCGGAGCGGCCTGAGGGGTGGTTCCTTGCCACAAACCTAACGGCCGTGGGGTGGTTCCCCGCCACAAACCTAACCCGTAGGGTGGCTCCCCTTGAGGGGAGCTGGACGCGGAGCGGCCTGAGGGGTGGTTCCTCGCCGCAAACCTGACGCCCATGGGGTGGTTCCCCACGCAGGGCCTAAAAATCAGCCGAACAACGGCCATGTACACCCAAAAAATTTATTTCCCAATAACCCACCATAGGGGGAGGGCCAAACCCGGCCCTCCCCCTGTGTATGATGGATTATCCCTCTATACCCTATTGGTGAATTGTAACATTGTTTTGCCTTGCGGCGGGCGCATCAGGCGCGGTTCTTCTTTTTCAGGCTCAGCAGCACGCCAACACCGGCCACAACCAGCAGCACACCAATGCCGCTGAACAGCAGGGTGCCGAAACCACCGGTGGTGGGCAGGTTGAAGCCCTTGCGGTTGATGATAACGATTGCTGCATAGTTGTACGGAGTTTCGCCATTCTTAACCTCGGTGGTATTGTAGTCATGCTTAATCAGTTTACCCGTGCTATCAAAGGTTTTCGTATCACTCCATGTGGTGGTGTAGTCCAGAGTCAGGTTTGCGTCCACCGGCTCAGTCAACAGGTTATAGCCTTCGTGAGTCTTGGTTTCAACCAGCTTATACTCGCCAGTCGGCAAACCATTTGCAACAGCCTCACCGTTGCCATCCGTCTTCAAAGTCATAACAGCAAACCACTTAGACTTATCACTAACAGTAGCGTTCAGCTTTTTTGCTACTGCTTCCTCAGGCGTTAAAATGGGCTTATTAGCACCCTTAAACGTAACGGCGGTGCCAGCTGCGTTAATCTTATCTTTTTCTGGATCAACCTTTTTATAAAGGGTAAATTCAACATTCTCCAGCAGTTTGCCATCCGCACTATCACCCTTTTTCAGGATGCCAGTCTTGAACGTATAAACAACAGCTTCGTCATGGATATCATACGGAGGATCCGCTTCAGTAGTGGTAATATTTGTCTTCTTGGAGTATTTCAGGTCGGCACTGTTTACATTGCCCACTGCACCAACCGAAGCGCCATCCTGGAGCTTTGCGGTATAGGTAATGGTAATGGTTCCACCTGCATATTCCGCAATCTTGTCAGTAGCAAATGCAATCGTAAAGCCAGACTTACCCTCAGCACTCGTTATCGTCAGGGTATACTCAATGCCCTCTTTAAATGTCGTTTCTTCAGTTTTGCCAACTTTTCCTGTAACAACAATATCACTATTAACAACCAGCTGTTTGCTATCCATTTCATCAGATACGGTGAAAGTCTTCAGTTTTGCAACGTTTTCAGGAACATTGACAGTCAAAGTATACGGAACATCATCACCAATGCCATAGTCTGCATCCTTTTTACCTGTAATTTCCTTTTTGAAGTCCGGCTTGTAGTTCTTTACTTTAACCTGTGCTCCACTAAAAGCATTAGTGTCAAAGCTCGTTGCATTTTCAGGGTATTTCCCGTTTACAACATCAGCTTCGGTCGCTTTAGCCATCTCGCCATTGTCATTGATCTTAAAAACATAGGCAATGCCGGAATCCAAAATGTAACCATCGTTTGCATTAACTTCAGTTTCCACAAAGGCATATACACCTTTGGTCAAACCAGAAACGCTGATTTTGCCATCTGCACCCGTGGTAAGGACACCCGTATTATTAGCTGCGTCAAGCCACTCGCCTGCATTATCTACGCCATTTGCAGGCTTCTTCTCAATCCAAGTCCATGTTCCGTCTTCATTCTTCTTATAGAGCTTAAACTTGTAGCTCTGCATGGTTGTAACTTCTGTATCCGTACCGCTCTGCTTACCGACTTTCTGCAAAACAGCCTGACCATATGCAGTAGAGTTTTTCGGGAAGACATGAACATCGTACAGCCAATCAGTCAGACCGCCATTCGCATCAGTCGAGACTTTTGTCATAGGAACAGAGACAAAGAACGGCTCACATGCAGTCTTGACAGAATCCGGTGTTTCGGTTTCAAGCACAAGGTAAAGACCCAAAGGCAATTCTTCAAACTTAACAACGCCACTGGTATCTGTCGTTTTCGAACCGACTTCAGTTACAGTTGCAGTCACGCCACTCTTCAGTTTATAACCGCCGGTAGTAGTATTTTTTTCTGCATATTCTTCCCAGCTTGTAGGCCAAGTTACATTTTTACCATTATAATAGTCTTTCAGTTCATCTGCACTCTTAACCTGATAAACGGTAAAGGTTGCACCTGCCAACGGAGTAGGCGTTTCATCTTCGCCCCCCTCAACGGGTTTCGAAGGAAGACTGTCTCCTGCCTCGCCGGTTCCGGCCCCTCCATTTTCACCGTTCCACTCATACTTATGAATCGTAATGGAACCGGTATCCTGCGTCCAAACCGGATTTGCAGTGGGTGCCGGTGTTGTTCCACTGCCATCATCTGCCATTGCTGGCATGGCGCACAGGCTGAGGGCCAGGGCGGCGCTCAACAGGCCTGTGAGAAAACGTTTTGCTTTTTTCATTTCAGTACCTCTTCTCTTAAAAAAAATCATCATCGGATGGGCGGCGGGGCCGCCCGGCTTAAGGGTTCTGCATCAGCACGGCGTGCAGTGCGGGGCGCTACAGCGGTGAAACGCTGCCGCGCCGCCCGCACTGTGCCGTGAAGAAAAAAGGAGGAAAAACTGGGCCGCTTGCCCACTTGGCTTAAGGTGCATCTGAAATCAAAGGAAATAACGGATATTTCGCAGCCACAAGCAGGATGTAAGGCAAAGAGCCGCCGGAATCCTTTCCGGATCCCAAGGCTTCTTAACACAAAATCCGGCTGCGCTTATAGAAACAGGCGATATTTTCCGCTTTTCAGTTACACCCCCGGCTTATGGCCGCGCCCTGCCGTAAACGGGCGCGCACGGGCGGGCAGGCCCTGCATCCTGGGGGTTGCTGGGTTTCCGGGGGATGGTTAATGTCGCCGGCCCCCTTTCCTGTTGTAGCGGAATGTGAATATCAACAGCCCTGCCACCGCCAGCGGCATGCCGATCAGCAGCCACAGGCTTGGCGCGTCTGCACCCGTGTGGGGCAGCTCAGGCGTTTTACGGTTCAGAACGGTAAGGGTCATGGTGTAGGTGTTGTCGGACTTCGTAAACTTGTCTCCGAGCGGAATTACCTGCCCATCAATAGAACACGTGCCGTCTTGGGTAAATTTGATCACAATTGGCTGTGCCAACAGGTTGTACCCCGGATGTGCCTTGGTTTCCGTCAGGCGGTATGTACCGGGTTTCAGATTTGTGAACGGGTTCGGGGTTATTTTGCCGTTGTCGTCCGTTGTACCGGTAATGGAACCTATGTTTGTGCTATCGAATGGGTAGTTTTTATCTACTACCCACTGCGATTCTCCTTCGGTTGTTGTTTCGACCAGCTTTTCCAGCTTGAACTCAACACCACTCAAGAGCACGTCATTGCTATTTTCGTCTTTTTCCGCGTCCTTCTTGATGATATCCAGTACAAACTTCGGGTTCTGCAGCTTGTTGGTCAGCACAATCTTGCCGCTGCCGCCGGTGATGGTTCCACCGTTTACTTTGGCTGGCGTTGTAGTTGCGCCGGTTTCGCTGTCCTTTTCGCTTTTTGCTGTTGCTTCAGCCGTTACAACGTACGTATTGCCCTTAATCGTAATGGTTCCGTCTTCCGCTGCCGGGGTAAAGCTGCCTTTATCGTCCACCGTACCTTCCACAATGCGGTAAATATAGTTGTTTGCCGCACTGTCGCCAACCGGGTACTGATCCAGGTTGTTAAAGATACACTTCCAGCCGTAATCATCGCGGTTAATGGTAACATAGTTTTGCGTGCTGTCAGCCGGGTACCTTACCGGTGTCCAGTTTTTTTCACTTGCCAGGCGGCGCTGGAGCTGGATGTAGATTGTATCCGGCGGGTTCTTTGTACTAAGATCCGTACCATCTGCATCTTCCCAGAGCTTATCGAACTCAATGTTGATCAGTGTGCGCCGGGTGTTGGTAAAGATTGCGGTAATTGGGTAGGTGTTTGGCTTCTTAATCACGCCTTCCACCATGGTGTTGGCGATCACATCGGCGGAATCGCAATCTTTCGGAACAGTTACGCTTTGCAGTCTGGAACCATCTAGCGGTGTAACTTCCTCGATGGTATAGCGGGTGCCAACGGGGATGCCGGTGATGGTCACGGTGTGCTCTGGGTTGTTCCCATCGCTCATGTTGATCTCAACATACTTTATGATGTCCTTTTTTTCCAGACCCTCACCGCCAACATCATTAAAGGTAACTTTGAACTTGTAGGTGCCTTTAATGGTATCTTTCTCACCGTCTGCGGCCTGCTTTTGGATTTTCAGCCCGCCGGTTTTGACGGTGTTGACGTATTCTACCTTTAGCTTTGTCAGCGTGGAGCTATTTTCGTCCGGGTCATTATAGGAGCGGAAGACGATGGTGTTGGCGGAGGGTTTGTTTCCGTCATACTTGTTCTGCTCTTCTGCTCCCCTTTTTTCCGTTCGGCCATCATTGGGGCCGCTTCCATTCTGCTCGATTAACGAAGGTGTTGAATCAGGAAGACTTACGCTGTTACCTCCGCTCATCGAAGTAACCTTCTGCCCGTTCTCGTACACCGTCCATGTGGTGTCGTACAGGTTTTCGTTCAGTTCCTCTTTGAGCGAAATGTAGCTGCCGCGGCGGAACTGGTCGCTGAAGGTAACGGTTTCTCCAGCTTCCAGAACAAAGCGTCCGTCCTTGTCCACCAACTGGGTGTCTGTGTCATTGCTGGAGGTGTACTGTGCGTTTTCGGCGTTTTCCAAATGACCGCTTTCGGCGGAGCCGTAATCCGGGATTTCCTTCTGATCGGTTGTAAAGCCGGTCATCTTACTTGGCACCGCTTTGGGAATGAAGGTAAAGTCCCTGAAATAGATGTTGCGGTTATAGTTATCGCCCACGCGGATGGTTTTGACGTTGTCGCTAAAACCGTCCCGCTCTTTCATCTTGTGCAGGTCCAGCTTTACGGTGACCCATTGGTCTGTCGTCACTTCGACCGAGCCATATGTTGCGCCGTTAATGCCTGATGTGTCAAGGCTGCCTTTTTGGACGTCTTTATCATCCAGCAGTTCCAGATACAGGTTGTTGAGGGAAAGGTCACCTTCACTACCATCCGTTGTATCAACGTAAACCTGGAACGTAAGGAAGCTCATGTCTTTGATATTGATGGGGTTTTCCAGCGTCAGGATGCCACGACGTTTCTCACGCGCTGCACTTTGCGTATCCATATAGCGTGCGTACCAGTGAAGGACCTGTTCGGTATTTTGCCCGGTATCTTGCCCGGGATCTTGCCCGGGATCTTGCCCGGAATCCGGCTTGGAATCTGGCCAGGGGTTTTTAACCAACTCGAAAATGTAGTCGCCTTTGTTTGATTCGGTTGGTTCGGTTGCGGGTTTAATCGTGTTACCAGTCGCAGTCAAATTCACCTTTTCGGTATCGCTTGGATTCGGTTTAGCGGCCAGTGTTGTTCCATAATGGGTTGCCTGATTCTGGATGGTGAAGTTGAAGATTTTCTGGTTTTTAAAGCAGTTTCGGAAGTCATCATCAGTAACGTTTTTCAGATCGACCACTTTTTGAACCTGCAGCTCGTTATTATCCGGGAAGTTGAACGCCACCGCCATGTTGGACTCCCACATACCGCGTTCCATATAGTACGTGGTAAGGGTGTGCTTTTTGCCTTTGTCGAGTACAAGAGGAGTGTCTTTCTCTACAAGAGGAGTGCTTTCCGCGTAGAAAGAGATTTTCTCGCCATTATATGTTACGGTCTTGACAGCGCGATTGCCATTTGTTTCATCTTTATCATTATCTGACGTTCCGCCTGTTTTGACCCTACTGACATAGGCTGTTACACTATTTTTCTTTCCATCTTTTGTATTTGTCTCGCCAAATTCCAGCAGGCCGGAAACCTTACCATGGGCGCCGCCAACGTCAAGCGCCAGCTGGCCATCAATGAATACCCAAACGTCATCGTCACCGGAGAAGAAGAACTTGATGCTGGTTTTTTCCTTTGTTCCATCTGCCTTCTCTGTTTCAACTTTGCCGTCATCCGTCAGGGTAAAATCCATCTGCAGCTTGGTGCCAAAGCCGTAATTGTAGGTAGAAGCATTAAGAGAGGTTGCTGTTTCATTGAACGGGAAGTAGCCATAGGAATTTACATCCTTGCCATCTTTTTTTATCGTTTTTAAGGAGGAGTCAGATTTAAGATTGCATGACTTTTCCCGCTCGTCTGTGCTTGATTTCAGGAAATATTGATCTTGCTTGGTATCCTGCTTCAAGTACAGGGTCGTATCTTGGCTGTCAAAGTACCAGTAATCAACGCCCTTATCCTCATCAAAAATCTGTTTCTTGGTAAAGGGGAACGCAACATTATTGTACACATCGCCAAGCTTTGCATTTTTGCTGTTGGTGCCGCTCAAAAACGCTTCATCGAAGTGTGGTTCTACTACTTTTGTATCTTTCAGTGTATCCTTCAGCAGCGGTTCACCTGTTGCATCACCAGTGGAGGTTTTGGATTCAACCAAGCCCTGATAGGCATAGTCATAATGTTCGCCATCGTTATTTCCATTTTCATTGATTGTGGAGTTATTGATTGCCATGAAGCGATTTTCATTATTGAAGTCGCTATTAAGCCCCCAAAGATTCAATGCAGCACTAATCGCAGCAAACGTATATCCCCAGCCAGGATAAGAAGGCTGGAAATGTCCGGTATAAATCGGGTATTGGGCCTTTGCCTTCTTATAATAATCGCTCAGCGCCTGATCAAATTCACGGAAGGTTACCCAGTTGCGGTAACTTACACCAGTCCATCCACCGTAGTTATCACGGTTCATGCCGTTCAACTCGTAATCTGTATAATAGTCATACAGCGTACTGGTAACATATTTTGTGTCTGCTTCTTCCGTAAAATCAGCGGGTTTAATATCTACTACTTTAGTGCCAGTACTCTTCCCCTTTTCGGCATCACGCGGGGTGGTGTCTTTTGGAGCCCAGTAGCCGCCACGTTGGCCCTTGCCATATACTGCATCGTCATTCGTATCCGCATAGAAGCACTGTTCCGTATCCTTATAGCCTGAAGGGATGTCTTCCCATTTTGTACTGTTGCCGCAGGTTGCAAGGTCCTCATCGTCACTCAACGGATACGAGGAGAATACAATTTTGGTATAGCCATCCGGCACATCTGCTGCATAGTAATCTGTGCCCTCAATCCGGCTCATTGGGCCGCCTATGCTTTCTTCGCCATCTCCTTTTAAGCGGTAGTAAACCGTACTTTGATTGGCTTTGGGGATTGAATAGTCGCCGGTATCTCCCGTCAATGCCATCTTGGAAAAAGTAGCATCGTAATAGATACGGAAAGAGTTTTCTTTACCCCATCTTACGTTGTCTGTGCCAGTATAGATAAAGCAGTTACTTGTTTCACTGTATAGAAAGGATTCTTTATCATCACTAACAGATTCGTTATAGAAGTTATAGTATTTGCTGGTTTTGTTTTTACCGTCCTCAACCCATGTAAACTGAACATAAGAGCATTCCACGTCTGGGATGGTAAAAGTAACGAATTCTTCCTTAGCAACAGGTTTAGCTTCTGAGCCATCATTAACCAATGTTAAGGTTTCACTTTTTTCATCAGGGATATAGAAATTTGCCTTTACGCTCGTCAAATTAGCTGTACTGCGGTTTTCGAACTTGATGGGTTTGCCTGCATAGTATGTATGACTCGTCAGGATGGAATCGTCTGTCCATTCACCTTTAGTTGGATCATACATTTTATTATTGTAGTCGCTTATAGGACCCAGGTTACTATTTAGCTTAATCTCTCCTTTCCAAGTAGAACCTTCGTATAACTGGAACTGTATTTCTAGAAAGTTTTTTCCTTCTATATCTTTACAATTCTTAACGGCATAAATCTTATGTCCATCTTCTGTTTTCCGTCCGGTCGGCTCCATTGGATGCGAATGCCACCACTCACCCTTATCAGAATTGCCCGGAGTTGCATCAGTTCTTACATTAAGCTTAATTTCATGGGAAGCTAAAACGGTCACCCCATTAATCGTATCCGGAACGACAAAGTAAACCGTGAATCCTTTTGCCGCTTCCGGCTCACTAACTGCCTGCACGTTATCCACGCTTTTTGCGGCGTACATCTTCTGCGGCTGTTCGGTCGGTTCCGGGGTGGCGGTGGGGGTCACGGTCGGCACAGGGGTGGCCGTTGCGGTGGCTGCCGGTTCCGGGGTCGGGGTGGGTTCTGCCGTGGGCTCCGGCGTTTCGGTCGGGGCGGGCTGCTCCGGCTCGGCGCTTTGTTCCGGTTCCGGGGCGGCGGCGTTCTGCTCCGGCGGAACGGTATCCTCCCCGGAGGCCGTTCCCTGCTCATCCTCCAGCAGCTCTACTTCGTCAGGTGCGTCGGGCAGAAGATCCACCTCGGCGTATACAGGCAGGGCCATTGCCATAACCAGGCAAGCGGTGACAAGCAGCGCTGTCAGCCGGCGCGCCCAACCTGTTGTGTTTTTCCCTGTTCTATTCAATCTGCTCACTCGCCTTTCGCGCTGGCTTGATGAAAGCACATTGTTCCACAGGGGATCCCTGTGGAACAATAAAAGAAGCCAGCTTCTTTTACTTGCGCAACCGTTGCCATGTTGTTTTCAAAAAAAAACCGCATCGAGTCTTCTCATTGCGCATTTACTTTTTATTTTCTTAATATAGCACCTTTACACCAGAAAGACAATACAATCCACGCAAATTCCTGTTTTTCAGCACTTTTACTGATTGCGCTTTCCTCCAATTATACAATGTATTCAAAGCCTTTGTATAATTTATTCCTGATTTTCTTTTTGGCAGCGGTCATTTTTATATACTTTAACCGCGCGTTTATGATTCTCTGCGCACACAGAGCGCAACTTTGCAGCAAAATTCGCCTTTTTTGCTACATTTCCCTGTTTTTGCGCAATTATTTGTTTCGCATGCGCCTGTTTGTGGCGGGGCCTGGCGGCTGGGTGGGCGCCTTGTGGGAGGGATGGCAGGTTTGCGGCGCACGGTTCCCGTTTTTTTGCGGCGCGATGGGTACACCGCGCCCCTGCAAACGGTTTGCGGTGTTTGCGGCGGCGGGTGTGTGTTTGGTGGATTGCACGCCCGCCAACGGGACGCCGTTCTCCCTTTACAACGGGGTGCGGGTTTGCTGCAGATATGCCATTCGCTTTTTTGTCCCCCCCTGCCCCGCCCCTGATTCCCGGTTCCCCCTTGCCGATTTCTATTTGCGCCAGCTCCTGAGGTGCATCTGAGAGCAACGAAAAAAGCGGATCTTTCGCAACCACAAAATCCGGCTGCGTTTGCTGAAACAGACGAGCTTTTTGACGTTTCAGATAGGACTAAGGTGTATCTGAAAAGTCGAAAATTTAGTCTATTTCTACAAACACAGCGGGATTTTGCGTTAAAGCGCCTTGGAATCCACAAAGGATTCCTGCGGCTCTCTGCCTTAAATCCTGCTTGTGTTTGCGAAATATCCGTCATTTTCTTTGTTTTCAGATACATCTCCAGCTCCCAGCTTTCAATCTATCCTGTGTAAACTGCAACCCCTCACGCGCCATTCTGTGCGGCACTTACCTTATTATAATAGGGGTGCTACCCTGTGTGAATTTGCAACTGATTTATTTGAAGCAGCTGTGAGCTGTTGCAATTTTGCACAGGGTATTGCCCGCATTCTGTGCCGAACATTCCCGAAACGTGTTGGAAAAACGCACAGGATTGCCTTGTTTCCCTATGCCGCTTACCATTGGAAAAACGCACAGGTTACCCCCGGAACAGTTGCATTTTACACAGGGTATTCCCGCTCCCCTGCCCCGCCGTGACCCGCGTACCTGTTGGAAAACCACACAGGATAGGCCCGTTCCCCGTGTTGCAATTTACACAGGTTTGGCTGTTTTTGGCTTATTTGCAACTTTACGCAGGTTGCTTTCCGCACAGGAAAATGGTGGTGGAATGCACAGGCTGCAGTTGGTTGAACACACAGGTTTGCGTTGTTAAATTACACAGGCTCTACCTATTACTAATATAGAACTAAACAACTAAGCCATAATAACAACCAGAGGTAAGCCGGGAGATGGGGGAGAACGGGAAAAAATTGGTGTTGCCATTTCATCAGGTTACAGAACCCTGAAACAGCAGGACAGAAAAGCACAATAAAACCCTGTGTAACCTGCACCCGGGCTGCAACCCCCACAGGATATATGGCAAACCACAACGCGGGTGTTGCATTTTGCACAGGGTAATGGCGGTGAAACCCTGTGTAAATTTGCAATTCTTGCGCTGGACAACAGGATGTGCTATAATGTTTAGCATGATGTGCGTGACCACCCGGGATACAGCAACCGATATAGGAGGCCCCTGCTTATGGCGGCAAGTAAACAGAAAAAAGATGATCCGTTTGTCGTTACGTTTGAAGAACGCGGGGACCAGACCATCGTTCGCAAATCCAATGACCTTGTACAGATGACGCGCAACAACCTGACGCTAAGCCAGCAGCGCCTGATGCTGCATATTTTTTCGATGATTAAGCCGGAGGATACGGACCTGCCCTCTTATGAGCTGAGCATTTATGATTTTATCAAGATGACCGGCATGGACCCGCACAGCGGGGCGCTGTACAAGCAGGTGCGCAAAAATATTGAGGAGCTGGCCAACGCGCCCATCCAGTGGATCAAGAATAACGGAACTTCCACGGTGGAAACATTCCGCTGGATCGATAAAGTGCGCATTGATGAGGGCCGCGCGCGCATGACCATCACGCTGGATCCGGTGCTGAAACCGCACCTGGTGCAGCTGAAAACCCTGTATACCACCATGGATGTGACCTACACCATGCTGATGCGGTCCACCTATTCCATCCGCATTTACGAGCTGTGCAAGAGCTACCAGAGCCTGTACCTGAAAAAGAAAGCGGCCGGGGAACCGCTGGTATGGAACCTGAGCATGCTGTATGAACAGCTTTCGTATACGGCCAACCGATGGTCGGATTTCCGCCGCCTGGCACTGGAAAAGGCAAAGGCGGAAATTAACGAAAAGACGGATATTATTTTTAATTACGATGTGTACGAAAAAAAAGGGCAGAAGGTTCTTTCGCTGGTGGTAACGATTGACCCGGTGGATGATGCCGCCGCACAGGCCAACCTGGACAGCATCAACAGCACAGTGCGCAAAAAGAGCAAAAAGAAGGGCCGCCCCACCGTGGCGATTGAGGATTCGCTGCTGGATGACCCCAGCGTGATCACCTTTGATTATGTTTCGGCACCGGAAACAACGATCCCCTATTCCTTTGGACGCCACCGCACCGAGCTGCGGGAGGAAATTGTTGTGAAAGCGCGCATGGATCAGCTGCGCGCGGAGATTACGCCCGAAGAGCTGCACGCGGTGGAAGTGATCATTGATGTGTTGGCTGATGCCTGCTGCACCATCCAGGCAGGCGATGGCGAGCAGGACGGCGGCAACAAAACGGTGTTTGGAAAGATGAATGCCATCATCCTGGATTGCGGCGGGCTGACCAGTTGGCTGGCCGGTGTGGCACCCCGTTATGCACAGGAGATCATTCCCCGGTCGCAGACGATGCGCAGCCCGGCGCGGTACCTGAACAAGGTGCTGCGCGAGGATATGGATAACTATCGCATTTATATTTTCCGCAAGGCAAAGCCGGCAGCAGAACCCAAAGAGGAGCTGTTGGAAGCGGAGTACCATGTGATGGACGAGCCGGTGCAGCAAACGATGCCGGAGCCTGAGCCGCCCAAGGTGGAGCTGATTCCCGAAACGATTGTAAAACGGCAGGATATGAGAAAAGAGTTTGCAAAGTTTGTAGATGATGGATACCTGGAAAAGACGTTGACGAGCGGCCAGCGCGGTGCTTACCACGAAATTTACCGCCACCTGGCAGCGCGGTGCGTGCCATCGCCTTCCAGCCTGCGCAATGGGCTGAAAGACGAAATGCGGCTGCATTACCTGGCCTGCATGAATGAAGTGATTGAAAAGTATGGCAGCCTGACCCCGTTGATGGAAGCTATGGCGCATGAACTGGACTTTGATGTGTTCTGGGCAAAGGCCGCCAAGGACCCCAACGTGAATAACCCGATGGGGCTGTTCTACCACATTATTGAAGAACGCGCGCTGAACCCGATCGGCACCATAATGAACGACCAGGCACAACGGCAGAAGGTTGCCGCCAAGGAAAAAGGTGAAAAAGATAAGTGGCACAACGAAAGCTGGATGGATGCTTTTGAGGAAGATATCCCGGATGACAGCGAAGAGTAATTGAGATGAAGCGGAGCGGAACATCCGGGAGCGCTATTATAATAAGGTAAGCAGCGGCTGGCAGATTGCTGGCCGCTGCTTTTTTGTTGGGGTGCAGCTGAGAAATGGAAATATCTGGCGTTTTTTGATTTCAGATAGACCTTGGGATAATAGGTGAGAATGAAGGTGCGTGAGCGGGAATGCCTGGATGAAGTGAAGAAGGATGGGAAGAAAAAACGACAGAAAAAATGCGTGAACAGCAACGAAGAGATGCCTGCATAATATTCGTCAAAATATCCGTTGACACACGCGAAGCATATGATATAATAGAAACTATAACAGCAACGAAGAGATGCCGCACGGCATGGGGTGCCCGTTTTTGCAACTCGCAGTTAGATTAAGATACTGGCGTGCGGTACCGCAAAAAGAACTGAACAAAAGGCAAAGATTAACCAACAGCAACGAAGAGATGCCTACACAAAGGCGCTCGCAAGGAGGAAAACAATGGGATATTGTATCTCAGTCTGCATTGAAAAAGGCGGCGTGGGAAAAACCGTTACCGTCTGCAACCTGGCGGCGCTGATGGCGCAGGACGGCAAGCGGGTGCTTGTTGTGGATATGGATGCCCAGGGCAACTGTACCTATACCCTGACGGGCGCCCGTGTAACCGATAATACTTTTGACCGCGCTGGCGTGTATGATATGTTCCGTGCCTATGGCATCAGCGGCACGCAGAACTATATTTCCCGCACGCAGTTTGATAATATTGATATAATTCCGGCAAATGGCAACACCCCAATGGCGGCCAAGCAGCTGCAAATCCTGGAACAGTCCGAAAGCACCAGTATCAATATGTTTTTGGCCATGTGCCTGGCACAGGTTGCCGGCGAATACGACTATATTTTGATCGATACCCCGCCGTCCCGCGATGTAATGGTGACCAACGCCCTGATGGCCAGTGACTTTGTTCTGATCCCCTGCGTGTGCGATGACTACAGCCGTGACAGTGTGTACCGCACTGTGGCCATGTGCCAGCAGTTGGAGCACGATGAGGGCGAAAAAATTGATGTTTTGGGCATTATCCTGACTATGGTGGAAAAAACTGCCCTGACCGAAGTGATCCGCAATGAACTGCGGGAAAGCCAGCTGGGCAGCAAGCTGTTTGCTGCCGAAATCCGTAAGGGACAGGCTGTAAAGGATAGCACCCGCCTTGGTGCGCCGGTTGTGCTATGTGCACGCAGCAGCAACCCGGCAAAGGATTATGCAAAAGTGTATGCCGAGCTGAAAACGCGCGTTGAACAGGAGGCAGAGTGATGGCAAGCAAACTGGACCGGCTGCAGAAGAAAGGCTTTAAAGTAAACGAAGCAGCGTTAAGTAAGATCGCGCGCGGCGACCAGGAGCCGGGCGGTGAATACAGCGAGATCAATATCAATGATATTGAAGAAAACCCGGATAATGCCCTTTACCGTGAGCTGGATACCGAGGAAGATATTGCGCTGCTGGCCGATGATATCCGCCGCGCGGGGCTGTTGCACAACCTGGTTGTGTTCCCTAAGACCGGTGTTGGCGGAAAATATGTGCTGCTTTCCGGCGAGCGCCGCCTGCGTGCGCTGCGCCTGTTGGTGGAGCAGGATAAACGCGAGCAGGAAGAAAAGCAGCTGCCCAACCGCATGAGTGAATGGCAGAAAGTGCAGTGCAAAGTGGTGCGCAACTTGACGGAAAACGAAAAAGTTGTGTATATTGACAGCGCAAACCTGCAAGTGCGCGGCGGAATCAACAATGAACGTGTGATGCGCCAGGCGGCGGCGCGTTTTGTGGAAAACCTGCAAAAAGCACCGTATAATCTGAGCGCAGCGGAAGCGAAAAAAGCACTGAAAGAGGTCAGCCCGCTGAATTCCCGCACGATTGATAAGGCGCTTTCGATTCAGAATGATCTCAACCCTGATCTGCGCCGCTTGCTGGATGAGGAATTCCTGAACCGAGCCGAGTGCGAAACCTATCTCCGCCTGACCCTGGAAGAACAGGCCCGTGCAGCCGCAGTGTTTTTGAAAATCGCAGCCCTTGACCCACGCAGCCATGAGCGCCGCGCCATTAAGGACGCATTGACCACCGCCATGCTGGATGTAGCAGTGGAACGCCGCAGTATGCAGGAGCGCGAGAGCGTATTTGCAGCAGCGTTGCAAAATGCACAGGATGCAATCGGTCAGGCCAAGACGCAGGAAAACAAGGCGGCGGCAGTAGATAAAGACCACAACTTTATTTCGGCCAAGCTGCCTACCACGGCCCGCAAACTGCGTAAAATTGCAGCGGCAAAAAATATTGAAGCTAAGATCCGCAGTTATACGGCAGAGGACCGCAAAGCAATGTCGGACCAGATGCAGGAGCTGATTGCGGCAGCGCAGGAGCTGAAAGCACTGATTGATGCTGTGGAATAATCCAGATCCACGAAAGCAGCAAACAACAAAAATCCATGCAAATAGGAATACAGGAATCCACGATATGAAACAGCGAATTGTCATCCGGCTGCACCTGGCTGTGCGGGCAGTGCTGCAAAGCGAAGCGGACTGGCGCGGCACGCGGCTGGGCACCCTGACATCGGAGCTGATCCATGAACAGGCTGCGAAAGCGCGCCTGTGCGGGGTGCAGAATTACGAGTTGAACCCCGTCAGCAGCCGCTATGTTCCCGTTACAAATGGGACAAAATATAAGCAGACATCTGGCCTGGAGCAGATCTCCATCTATCTGAACGATGAGGATATGCAAACCCTGAAAGAGCTGGCACTGGCCAACGATAGTGTGCGTGTGATCAACGGCAGGCAGGCAATCACCTACCGATATGTTGTTCCCGGAATGCTGCTGAACGACCCGGTGTTTACGGGGCTGACAGAGCAGAACAGCACGGTAGGGTAAGCACTTCAAAATCTTGAGGCAATACCGCATAATTCTAAGTGCCGATACGGCGAGCGAGGTGCGGCAGATGC
>OGPA01001361.1_pt1 | contig 20634 bp, 18 predicted proteins | sample 1552841 | NCBI WGS metagenome assembly OGPA01 (sample SAMEA2579916, study PRJEB22360) | human gut metagenome | reverse complement strand
CATCCCTCTGGGCGCTACCATCAATATGGATGGTGCGGCGATCACCATCACCATCATGACGCTGGCTGCGGCCAACACGCTGGGCATCCCCGTGACCCTGCCTGCCGCCATCGTCCTGAGCGCCATGTCCGCTCTGGGTGCCTGCGGCGCTTCCGGCGTGGCCGGCGGCTCTCTGCTGCTCATCCCCATGGCCTGCTCCCTGTTTGGCATCTCCAACGATGTGGCCATGCAGATGGTCGGTGTCGGCTTCATCATCGGCGTGATCCAGGACTCTGTGGAGACTGCGCTGAACTCTGCCGGCGACGTGGAGTTCGCCGCGACCGCTGAGTATCATCAGTGGCTCAAGCAGGGCAAGCCTCTGCCGGAGTTCCTGAAGTAATTGCCTTCCTTCTTTCTTCGTGTATATTCATAACGCAGAGCGAAAGCCCTGAAAAAAGACCAGCATTGCATCCGCAACGCTGGTCTTTTTTGCATGTGTAAGGGATCAGAAGAAGAACCCGAAAATCAGGCGAAGCTTAGAACGGGAAAAGGTCCTTGACCTTGTTCCATACCGCTTTCAGGCCGGAGCCGGAAGCGGAGAAAACGCCGTTGGTCGTCAGCTGGATATCGCTGAAGGTGACATTTGCATTGCGTGCCACATAGAAGCCGACATAGATGTAATCGGAATCAATGGCGGTCAGTGCGTAGTCGAAGCCTGTGGAAGCCGTCTCGTTGTCGCCGTAGATCAGAGTGAAACCGTCTGCCGTGCCGATGAGCTTCAGGTCAACGGTGTCGCCTGCACCGTACTTGACAGTCGCAGCCGGGCCGTCGTACAACTCACCGCTCTTGCGGCCGAAGCAGTTGATCGCACCCTGATTCCGGGTGCCGACGGCGACATAATCGCCGATGGGGTCGGAGATGCTGGTATCAACATACATCTCATCACGGGCCATCAGGCCGAAGGAGACCTGATTGTTTTTTGCCAGTGAGTTGACGGTGGCCTTTGCGGTCAGAGTGAAGTTGGTGCCTGCAGGCAGCTTGACGTAGTACATCATCAGGCCGTCCACCGTGGACGCGATCTTACCGCGGTTGTTGGTGACGCCGAGGGTGATGTTTTGGCCGTCAACTGTTGCGGTGAAATCGCCGCCGGAGATTTTATCATTGCCGCCGACATTGCCGAAGACGGAACCATTCCAGACGGTGCCGTTGGCGTCGGTAAAGGCCGGCCAGAGCGTGCTGTTCTCGGTGGGAGAGACATAGCTGGAAGGAACGTAATCCGGGTTTGCGGCATCGCCGTAGAACTGCTTGTAGGTGGGCTTTTCCTTGTGTTTGCTGTACGCGCCCAGCGGCGTGTCGATGGTGAGCTGGTCGATGAGCCATGCGTTCAGCTTTGCACCATAGCTGTTGGTGTGGGTCAAGTCAAGACCGGTGGGAACCAGATTGCCCTTTTTGCCTTCTTTTGCGCCGGTAAAGCTGTGGGTGTACTGAGCCTTTTTGCCCATCGTGATGTTCTCGTTGATGGTGGCATCGGTCAGATCCACGCAGATGAGGTGCAGCTCGCTGCACATATCACGGATGGCCTGTGCGTAATAGCCGCCCTCATAGACGGTGTCGCCAATGGTGACGGTCTGGGTCTTGTGGCCGGAAGCACTGTCGTAGCTGGCCTTGGTGTTCTCGTTCGTCAGGCGCGCAATAGGCGTGCAGACGACCGGGATGACACCGCGCTCCAGAGCAGGCTGGATGTAGTTGACATAGAGGCTGTTGGCAAAGGAGCCTTCGGTTTTGTAGTCGCCGTTGGGGTTGGTGTAACGGGCAGGCTCGGTCTTCTCGTCATTGTGGCCGAAGCCGATGATGAGGAACTTGTCGCCGGAAGCGTCGCCCAGAGCCGGAACGGTATCGGAACCGTTCATCAGGGTATTGTAGCTGCTCATGCCGGTAAAGTCCTTGCTGGACGCACCGGAGACAGCCAGATTGTAGACATCTGCGTTGAAGTAGTTCGCAATCTCCTCACCGTAGCCTTCACGCGGCAGATAATAGCTGTCGTCGAAAGCGGAAACGGTGGAGTCGCCGACGACCCAGATGGTCGCCTTGGCCGCCTCGGGCTGACCCCATGCGGAACCGCGTGCGCCTGCATCGGTGGCGGCCAGACCCTCAGCGGTCAGCAGGAGCAGGCCGTGCATATTGATGCTGCCGTCTGCGTTCCGGGTCGGAGCAACGGAGGTGTCGAGGCTCTCAAACCAGCTCTCCTTCACCGTGACGGTGTTGGTGGATTTGTTGTGGCTGGTCTGGGTTTCGGAATCCCAGTAGAAGTTGTTCGGGCCGTAGACAGCGGTGCTGCTCTGGCTCTGGAGGGCCAGCTGCTCCTTGCCGTCGGTACCCTTGCGGAAGGAGATGACACCGTCGGCGGCATAGTCGGTCACAGCGGACTTGTTGCCGGTGTAGAGCGCGACGTTATAGCCCTCGTTGTTGTAGGAAGTGGAGCTGTAGACCTTGACGTCCGGGCAGGAGTTGGAGTCGATGCCCTTGGCGGCGTTGTCGTAGGAGATGGAGTTGAGCAGCTTGTGGTTGCCGGGCAGATTGGTGCCGCCCATCTTGAAGCCGTTGCCGTTGCCTGCCGCGATGGTGACAGCAACATTGCTGAAGCTCAGGTTGCCGTCGTCGTCACAGGTGACGGTCGGGAACTGGAGCGACTGCTTCTTGACCGGCTCTGCAGCCAGCATCAGATAACCGTTCTTGTAGGCGACGCAGTTCTGGATGGTGACCGCGCCGATGGAACCGGTTGCAGCCTTTGCGAAGAGATCCCAGCCGTCATCGGCGTTGTAAGCAGCGATGCAGCCGTCGAAGACGTTGCCCTCGCCGGTGGTCAGTTTGGCGGCAAAGCCGTCGGCGTCTTCCATCGCGCGGTCTGCGTTGTTCATGGAGGTGCAGTTCTTGATGGTGTTGTGGCTGGGCCACAGAGCCTTGTTATCAGTGGACAGGCCGGAGACCTGCAGGCCGGTGTTGCCGTTGTTGTAGAAATTCATCTGCTCGAGGACGCAGTAGCTGCCGGCCAGCTGCATACCCTTCGCGCCGTCTGCGGTGTTGGTGATGTTGATCTTGCTGATGTTCCAGTAATTGCCCCAGACACTGAAACCAGTGCCGACGCCGCCGAAGTCCAGCGTTGCGTACTTGCCGTCAGCAGTCGTCATGGTGATGGGAGCTTCTGCGGTGCCGTCGCGGCCGCGCTCGACTTTCAGCTCACCGGTCAGATGGTAGGTGCCGCTTTCCAGCTGGATGGTCTGGCCTGCTGCGGCGTAGTTCAGCGCGGTCTGAATGTCAACTGCGTCTTCCGCACGGGTGCCATTGTTAGCTGCGCTGCCGTCCGGGGTGACGACGATGATGCCGTTCGCGCCCAGAGTACGGAGCGAAACCTTCTTCTCGATAGCAGCGGAATCGTAGCTGCTCAGCTTTTCGTACGCGCTGATAGCGTAGTTTTTGTCCGGGGTGAACTTGACCTTAAAGGTGGTATCGCCGGTCACGGCGTAGCTCTTGGAGAAGGGCTCACCTGCCTTGATGTCCACATTTTTGTCCACGACCACACCGTTTGCGGAGACGGTCGCTTTGCCGTCGGCGTTGGCCTTGAACACCAGTTCATAGCTGTCACCGGTGCAGGTGGCAGGGCTGGTGATCTGGTAAACGGGGGCAACATAGCTGGTAGGCTGGAGCGTCCACTCGGAAGCGTTCCACGTGCTCGTGGTGTAGGTGATGTTGGAGAAGGTCACGTTCATGCCGCGCGCCGCCGCAAAGCCCAGATAAGCTTTGTTGGCTTCCTGCACGGTCATGGGGTCGTCCAGCTCTGCGTACTTGGAGACGCTGGAAGCGGTGCTGTCCTTCGCCGAGATGTACAAGGTCGAAGAGCCGACGACGTCGCCGGTCGAGCCGTCGGCGTTGATGGCGTACTGGGTGGCGACGTAGCTGTTGCTGGTCTTGGCAAGGCTCACACGGTAGGTGTCGCCCTGCTTGATGGCCTGCGAGCTGAACGCCGCACGATTCGACTTGACGTCGTTGGAAGCAGCCGTCTCGTTGGAGATGATGCCGGTGTAGCTGCGGACGCCCACAGCGTCTTTGATCTCAACACCGTCCAGAGGGAGCTTGGTGCCGACGACAGAAATTTGATTCGAGAAATAGCTGCCGGAGCCGCTGATGCTGTCGCGCACCATGAGGGCAAATCCCTCCTGACCGTCCGGAGCCGGGTTCACATAATCGATGGTGACATCGGCCTGCAGATAGAAGTTCTGGGTGGTCGGGTCGATGGTGGTGTAGTAGAAGGACAGGCCGTCTGCCGGGGAGTCCGCGACGAACTTGCCGCCCTTCTTGTCGATGGTGCCATCATCTTTGATGGTGCAGGAGTTGAGGGTGACCTTGCCGTTGATGTCCGCGCCATCTGCGATGGTGTTGACTCCTGCTGCAGTGGAGGTGCCGAAGGCTTTGAACTGCCAGTCGCCCGATGCGGAGGAAGACCCCTCCGCAAACGCGGCCAGCGGTGTCATGCCCAGAAGCATCGCGCCTGCCAGCAGTCCGGCTACGGTGCGCCGGATGCTTTGCTTTGCGTTTCTCATAGAAACTCTCCTTTTCCTGCCGCCCTGCCGGAAAGCGCAATCTCCCCGTTGCGGTTGCGACACAATGTTGTATTCTAGTTTACATGATTCCTGCAACTTTACAAGATTTAATTGAAGATCGCGGGCAATTTCGGCGTTTGAAATAAACTTTTTAGGATTTTTTTGGAAGAAACGCTGAAATACGTCAGGGAGAAAGCAAACGAAAAACCTCTCCGTCATGGCTTCGCAATGCCACCTCTCCTACGGAGGAGAGGCTTTGACAGAGAGAAAAACTTTCTCTTTTTGCCAGAGGCTCCCCCTATCAGGGGAACTGGCGAGCGTAAGCTCGACTGAGAGGCTTGATGACAGCAATTCAACTTTTTAATGCAACAGCAACAGCGTTGAATTGCATATCGAAAAGATGTTGTTTGGATGCTGCACCAATTTCTTGACTTGCGATAAAGGCAGCGAGAACCTGTTACTCCAGCACCTTGGCTTTCTGCAGAGCGGTGATGATGAGGGGGATGAGCACCAGCTGTGCGATGATGCCCGGCACAGCGGTGAAGAGCGCACCGGACAGGAAGGCCGAGAACGGGAAGCTCGAGCCGGACAGACCCGCCAGCACGAAGCGGACCGCGCCCCAGACGAGGCGGCCCGCCCCCATGGCTGCCGGGGGGGGGGACGGGCCATCAACGCTGTGCCGGCCCCCAAGGCCGGCCGCGAGGGTGGCGTAGGTCATGGGCAGGGTGTGCTTCACTCGGCGGTAGAGCCAGCCGGACACGGTGCCGTAAGCTGCCAGCTCAAAAGCCATCGAAATGGCGATGGGGAACATCGGGGGCATCCCGAAGAGCACCGAGCGGAGCAGCGGGGCCGCAAAGCCCACAGCCAGACCCCACGGCCCGCCCAGCACGAAGCCGCAGAGCAGGATGGGGAAATGCATCGGGCAGAGCATATTGCCTACCTGCGGCAGATGGCCCGTCACCATGGGCAGCACAAAGGCCAGCGCCAGAAAGAGTGCGGCCAGCACGACATTGCAGGCCGGAGAAGCGTTTTTGGTTTTCATCTGTTTCCTCCTGTGACTGCGCCGCAGAAAAACAGAAAAAAGGGGCCTGCCAGTCGGCTTACAAGCCAACGGCAGACCCCTTCATGGCGTCTGTTTCAAAAATGCGGCGGCTGAAAATAGTATAAGGCGGGCTTCGGCCCGCAGGCCCGGCTTCCTGCCGGAAATCGTGAAAATTATAGCAGAGTGCCGCAGGATTTGTCAAGACAGCCCCGGACGGGCTGCAAATTGACCAAAAAAGAAAGCGTTTGGAGCAGTTTTTGACCGCCTGTGTACATTTTGCTGAAAGAAGCTTGACCTTTTTGCACAGAATAGATAATATAAACTTGAATTATAGCGCAATGGGGCGGCGGGAGCTGTGCCTTGCGCGGCTGTATACTTGCAACTTCTGAGGTTCATACGGGAGGACCATCATGACAAATGCAGAAAAGCTTACCCTTGCCAAGCACGCCTGTCACATCCGCATGGGCGTGATCGAGGGAACTCACAGCGCCAAGTGCGGCCATCCGGGCGGCAGTCTGGACATCGCCGAGGTGCTGTCTTACCTCTACTTCGTGGATATGAACATCGACCCCAAGGAGCCGAAAAAACCGGACCGCGACCGCTTCGTGCTGTCCAAGGGCCATGCAGCTCCGGCACTTTACGCCACGCTGGCCGAGCGCGGGTTCTTCCCGGTGGAAGACCTCAAGACCCTGCGCAAGATCGGCAGCTACCTGCAGGGTCACCCCAACATGAATGAGACTCCGGGCGTGGATATGTCCACCGGCAGTCTGGGTCAGGGCGTGTCTGCCGCCTGCGGCATGGCTCTGGGCGCAAAGCACAGCGGCAAGCCCATCAATGTCTACACCATCCTCGGTGACGGTGAGGTGGAAGAGGGCGAGTGCTGGGAGGCTTTCATGTTCGCCGCCCACTATAAGCTCTCCAACCTCTGCGTCATGCTGGACCGCAACCACCTCCAGATCGACGGCACCACCGAGACGGTCATGAACAGCGCCCCGCTGGAAGAAAAGCTCAAGGCGTTCAACTTTAACGTCCTGACCATCAACGGCCACGACTACGACCAGATCGAGTCTGCTATCAAGGCGTTCCACGCCGAGAACGACAGGCCCACCTGCATCATTCTGGACACCGTCAAGGGTACCGGCGTCTCCTTTATGACCAACTCTGTGGATTGGCACGGCAAAGGCCCCAACGACGAGGAGTACGCTGTGGCCATGCAGGAGCTGAACGCAGCCTACGCCGCGCTGGAACAGGAGGACAAGTAAGATGGCAGATGTAAAAATGATCGCTACCCGCGAGAGCTACGGCAATACTCTGAAAGCACTGGCCGCTGAGGGCCACGACGACCTGGTGGTCCTGGACGCCGACCTCGCTGCCGCTACCAAGACCGGTGTGTTCCGGAAGGCTCACCCGGACCGCCACTTTGACTGCGGCATCGCCGAGGCCAACATGATGGGCGTCGCCGCCGGCCTGTCCACCATGGGCTATGTCCCCTTCGTGTCCAGCTTTGCGATGTTCGCTGCGGGCCGTGCCTTTGAGCAGATCCGCAACTCCGTGGCCTACCCCCACCTGAACGTGAAGATCGGCGCTACCCACGGCGGCATCTCCGTCGGTGAGGACGGCGCTTCTCACCAGTGCTGCGAGGACTTCGCCCTCATGCGCAGCCTGCCCGGCATGACCATCATCTGCCCCGCCGACGACGTGGAAGCACGCGCTGCTGTCCGCGCCGCCTACGAGATGCAGGGTCCTGTCTACCTCCGCTTTGGCCGTCTGGCGGTTCCCGTGTTCCACGACGAGGCTAACTATCACTTCGAGATCGGCAAGGGCGAGCAGCTCACCGAGGGCAGTGATATTGCCATCGTGGCCACCGGCCTGATGGTCAACGAGGCCCGCAAGGCCGCCGAGACCCTGGCCGCCGAGGGCATCCACGCCCGCGTCATCAACATCCACACCATCAAGCCTCTAGATGAGGACATCATCCTCAAGGCTGCCAGGGAGTGCGGCAAGATCGTCACCGCCGAGGAGCACAACGTCATCGGCGGTCTGGGCGAGGCTGTCTGCTCTCTGCTCAGCGAGAAGCTGCCCACCCCTGTCCGCCGCGTCGGCGTGCAGGACAAGTTCGGCTGCTCCGGCCCCGCATGGGACCTGCTGAAGGAGTATGGTCTGGACGCTGCCACCATCTGCAAGACTGCAAAGGAAATGCTGGGCAAGTAAGCTCTTTCTCTGAAATAACGAACGCCGCTGTGCATTGCACGGCGGCGTTTTTGCATCTCACAGAGCTTTTATCAGCTTTTCCCTCTCGGCGTACACCTCAGCGAAGACCCTGCGCAGGGTGCATATCTCGGGGCGGGGGTCATCCCGCAGGGTCAGCAGGCGGGTGTCCGGGATGGACAGATGCAGCGGGATGTGCCACCCGGCAGGGAAAGCCGGGTATATCATCGGGCAGAGGAACATCCCCCGCCCGGCCAGAAGCTCGGCGTAGGCCGACTCGTAGTTTTCTACCATCCGCCAGACCGGTGTGGAATAGGGCATCCCCGGCTGCTTCCGGGCGAAATCTACCATGTCCTGATAAAGGGGCTCGTAAAATATCTGCTGCCCGGCGAGGTCAGAAAGCTCGACGCTGCTTTGGCCGGAGAATGGGTGCTCCGGCGCGGCGATGAGGTAAAACCGGTTGCCGATGATGGTCTCACAGCGGATCTCTGGCGGCAGCGGGCCGAAGGGAAGGTAGAGCGCCGCGTCTGCCTCGGTGCAGAGCATGTGGTGGTAGCTGGAGGGGACAGGCGTGGTGTCCACTTTGAACTCATAGCCCGGCAGCGCGGCGTGGAGCCTCGCCATCAGGATGGGGTAGATGGGGTCCCGTTGCAAAAGCACCGGCGGCAGGCGGAGGGTCAGGGTGTGGTGGGTGCCGAAGCCTTTCAGCGCCGTGCGGGCGTTGAGGATGCCGCGGTAGATGTTTTCCGCATGGGGCAGCAGGGCGCGGCCTGCCTCGGTGAGGGCCACCTGCGTCGTCGTGCGGCGGAACAGTGCGGCGTCCAGCTCCTTTTCGAGGCTGCGTATCTGGTAGCTCAGGGCGGGCTGGGTGCAGTAGAGTTCCCGCGCGGCAGCGGAGAAATTCAGCGTCCGGCTCACGGTGAGAAAGCAGAGAAGCTGGTGCTCGTTCATGACAAAAAACTCCTTTCCGGCGGCGGGACATCCATACAGCCTCAGTATAGCAGGAAATAGGACACTTATAAAGCTTTTTTATCAGGATGCTTAAGATTTTTTAATTCCCTTTTACTTCGTTATATTTTATACTATCTCTCGGAAGAACGATTTTCTGCCTGAAAACGTCGAAAGAAGAAAGAGTAAGGAGCATTCCAGATGAAAAAGATCTCTCGTAAAGGCTTCCTGAAGGTTGCCGCCGCTGCCGCTATGAGCGGCGTTACCGCCAGCGCACTGGCCGCCTGCAACGCAGGCTCTTCCAGCAGCACTGCCGCCTCCACCGGCGAGGCCATCTACACCCCCGGCACTTATACCGGCACCGCCGCCGGCATCGGTGAGGTGAAGGTCACCATGACCTTCAGCGAGACCGCCATCACCGACGTGGTCATTGACGCCTCCAACGAGACCGAGAGCATCGGCGGCGTGGCGGCCCCCACCCTGAAGGACGCCCTGATGGCTGCTCAGAGCACCGAGATCGACAACATCTCCGGCGCTACCATCACCACCAACGCCGTCAAGAAGGCCGCCGCAAGCTGCATCGAGCAGGCAATGGGCGTCCACACCGCAGGCGGCGACACCGCTGCATCTTCCTCCGATGAGGACTGGCTGGGTACCGAGCCGGAGATCGACGAGAGCAAGGTCGCCAAGACCGTTGACGTGGATGTGGCAGTCGTGGGCTGCGGCATCGCAGGCGTTGCCGCCTGCCGCAGCGTCGCCGAGGACGGCGGTCTGGTGGCTGCTTTCGAGAAGGCCGACGGCCCCCAGTGCCGCAGCGGCGAGTACGCCGTCATCAACGGCAGGGTGCAGGCCAAGTGGGGCCGCGACACCTGGACCCGCGAGCAGATCGACGACATCATCGACTCCCACATGGTGGAGAGCACCTACCGCTGCAAGCGCAGCATCATGAGCAAGTGGGCCCACAACATCGGCGACGCCTTCGACTGGTGGGTGGAGGCAAACCCCGACCTGTACTACGCCGAGACCACCCGCAGCGCTATCCCCGACGAGAGCGCGGACAACTTCATCATCCCCATCTTCTACCCGCTGCCCGAGTACTACGACTGGAAGCAGGAGCGTTTCCCCTGCTACCCCACTTCCGTCGAGTTTAAGCCCGACCAGCACGTCACCGTCGAGGCCAATATGCAGAAAGCCATCGACACCGGCAATGTCCAGACCTTCTACGGCTGCTTCGTCGAGAAGCTCATCATGGAGGATGGCCGCTGCGTGGGCCTCTACGCCCGCGATGCCGCCACCGGCGAGTACATCAAGTGCAACGCCTCCAAGGGCGTCATCCTCTCCACTGGCGACTACTCCCAGAACACCAAGATGCTCAAGCACTTCTGCCCCGAGGTCATCGAGAACAACATCCAGTGCCTGTTCACCAATGTGGATGTGGAGGGCAACTTCACCAATCAGGGCGACGGCATCCAGCTGGGTATGTGGGCCGGCGCTCAGGTGCAGCAGAGCCACGCCCCGATGATCCACCACATGGGCGGCGGCGCCGACCTCGCCGGCGTGGGCGTCATGGGCAATGCAGGCTTCCTGAACCTCGACCTCAACGGCAAGCGCTTCATGAACGAGGACCTGCCCGGCCAGCAGCTGGAAAACCAGATCGAGCTGCAGAAGAACCGCGAGAGCTGGCAGATCTTCGACTCCAACTGGCCTGAGCAGCTGCCCTATATGCCCGCAGCCCACGGCGGTGCCTGCTACTATGAGGACTACGCCAGCGAGGACGAAGGCCCCAAGAACAACACTACCTACCGCAACTACAAGAGCCCCTATCAGCTGGAAGCTGCTGTGGCCGATGGCCGTGCTCTGAAGGCCGACACGCTGGAAGAGCTGGTGGCAAAGATCTACCCGGACGATACTGCCGCCCAGCAGACCGCTCTGGACTCCATCCAGCGCTACAACGAGCTGGCCAAGGCCGGTTACGATGAGGACTTCCATAAGCCCGCTTCCCGTATGTGGGCAGTCGAGAACGGCCCCTTCTACGCCGACAAGTTCACCACTGCTCTGCTGCTGGTCTGCATCGGAGGCCTCGAGAGCGACGAGGACTGCCACACCTTCGACGCCGACCGCAATGTCATCCCCGGCCTGTACGTCGCCGGCAACATCCAAGGCAACCGCTTTGCCACCGAGTACCCCATCGGCCTGAAGGGCGTCAGCCACTCCATGGCCATGTACTACGGCTACGTCGCCGGCAAGAACGCCCTGAAGGACATCTGAGCCTGAAATCGCAAAATAATTTCCAGAGCCCGGAGCAGAAAATGCCTGCCCCGGGCTTTTTATGTGACTTGCTCACGGAAAAACGCCGGAGTTTGGGGTATACTGTCCCTGTCAGATGAAAAAACACTCTTTATGGAGGAAAACGATATGGCAGTCATCACCATCACGAAAGAAAACTTTGAGACCGAGGTGCTGAAGAGCGCTCAGCCCGTCCTGCTCGATTTCTGGGCCGCCTGGTGCGGCCCCTGCCGGATGCTGAGCCCCATCGTGGACGAGGTGGCCGAGGAGCGCACCGACGTCAAGGTGGGCAAGGTCAATGTGGACGAGCAGCCCGATCTGGCCGCCGAGTTCGGCGTCATGAGCATCCCCACCCTGCTGCTGTTCGAGAACGGTAAGCTGGTTCGTCAGGCTGTCGGCGCACGTCCCAAGAGCGGCGTGCTGGAACTGCTGGGCTGAGAATAAAACGGCGAGGAGCCGCTGCACGGAAAACGCTGTGCGGCGGCTCCTTTTTTGCGCCTGCATCATCTCAAAGCGGGCTTTCGTGAAATCATTTCGCCTTTCTGTACAAACGCACAGAAAAATCGTATCATAAAAATGGAAACACGGTCACTTTCACGCTTTACAACTTTATCTTGATAAAGTAAAATAACCTTATCATAAGACAAAAGCGCCCGGGAAAAGGCGGGGCGCAGGGGCCGGGGCGGGCATCTTTCACCAGAAGCTGCTCACCATCCGGGAGCTAAAGGAATACTTAAACGAAAATGGCGTGGAAATGCGGCTCTGAGCCCTTGCGTTTGCCCGCCGAATACGCTAAACTATAGCTGTCCCCCCTGCGGGGAAGGAGAAACATTATGGATCTGAAATTTGACGAAAAGGGCCTCATCCCTGCCATCGTGCAGGACCACTACACCAAAGAGGTGCTGACCCTCGCCTACATGAACGCCGAGACGCTGGCGCTGACCATCGCGGAGGGCCGGACGGTGTTCTGGAGCCGCAGCCGTCAGGAGATCTGGCGCAAGGGCGAGACCAGCGGCAACGTCCAGCGTGTGGTGTCCATCACCGCCGACTGCGACGCCGACGCGCTGGTGGTTGAGGTCGTCAAGAGCGGCCCCGCCTGCCACACCGGTGCCGAGAGCTGCTTTTTCAACGAAGTGTATGTTTCCCCGGAGCTGAAGCAGTTCAGCTGGCAGGGGCTGTATGACCTCATCAAGGGCCGCAAGACCAGCCCCAAAGAGGGCAGCTACACCACCTATCTCTTCGAGAAGGGCAAAGAAAAGATCCTCAAGAAGGTGGGCGAGGAGTGTACTGAGGTCATCATCGCGGGCGAAAAGGAAGACAAGGCCGAGACGGTCTACGAGATCAGCGATCTGGCATACCATGTGCTGGTGCTGATGGTGCAGGCCGGCATCACGGTGGAGGACATCACCCGCGAGCTGGAAAAACGACACGTTATCGACCACAAGGTCAAACAGGAAAGGATGCAGTGATTCACTATGGCAGATTATAAGAAGTCCAGTGTCCATTGTCACTCGACGATGTGCGACGGCAAAAATACCTTGCAGGAGATGGCCTCCGCTGCGTGTGCGAAGGGGCTGACCACACTGGGCTTCACGGGCCATAGCTATACCCAGCGCGACCGTGAATACTGCATGAGCCCCAGCCGCACGGCCCAGTACAAGGCCACCATCGCCAAGCTCAAGACCGAGTACAAGGGCAAGGTGGACATCCTCTGCGGCATCGAGTGGGACCTGCTGAGCGAGGACAAGCGCACCGGCTACGACTACTGGATCGGCTCTGCGCACCACCTCTACGGCAAGAACACCGGCAAGTATTACGAGATCGACTTCCGTCCCCAGGACCTCCACGACTGCATCTACGACGACTTCGACGGCGACCCGCTGGCCGCTGTGGAGGCATACTTCGCCGAGGTGGAGAAAGTGGCGGCCATGGGCCCCGACATCCTCGCCCACATCGACCTCATCAAGAAGCTGAACGCTGCCGGTGAGTTCTTCGACGAGGAGTCGCCCCGCTATAAGGCCGCAGCCCTCAAGGCGCTGAATGCTGCCAAAGAGCACGGCTGCCTGCTGGAAGTGAACACCGGCGGCGTCTACCGCGGCTACCGCAAGGACTTCTACCCCGGCCCGTGGCTGCTGGGCGAGTGGCAGAAGATGGGCGGCAAGGTCATCATCACTTCTGATTCTCATGATATCAATAGCCTGACCTACGGCTTTGACGAAGCTGCCGCCGCCATCAAGGCTGCAGGCTTTACCAGCGTGCAGGTGCTTACCGGCAACGGCTTCGAGACGCAGGAGCTGTAAAATCAGATAAAATGCTTAAAGGGAGCTGTTGTGTGCAACAGCTCCCTTTTGTGGGCAAAAAGGAGAAACCTATGACCCAGTCCCCCGCGAAAAAATCATTCTTCAACCGGAACGTCGATTTGATGAACGGCCCCATCTTCAAGAGCCTGTTCGTCTTTATGCTGCCCATTCTGGTGTCGTGCCTCTTCCAGCAGCTCTATAATACCGTGGACACCATGATCGTCGGCAATGTGCTGGGCGACACCGCCCTTGCCGCCATTGGCGCCTGCGGGGCCATCTACGAGCTTCTGGTCGGATTTGGTATCGGTATCGGCAACGGCCTCGCCATCGTCGCAGCGCGCGCCTACGGGGCCGGAGACGAGGACCAGCTCAAACAGACCGTGGCGGGTTCCATCGTCATCGGCATCATCGCGTCGGCGGTCATCACGCTGGCGGGTGCGGCGGGCCTGCATCCGCTGCTGGAACTGCTGGACACCCCGGCGGAAATTTTAGAGGACGCCTACGGCTATATCATCATCATCGACCTCGGCGTCATCGTCATGTTTGCCTATAACCTCTGCGCCGGCCTGCTGCGGGCCATCGGCAACAGCTTCATGCCGCTGGTCTTCCTCATCCTCTCGTCGGTGCTCAACGTCATCCTCGACCTCTGGTTCATCGCCGTGCTGGGCATGGGCGTGGCCGGTGCCGGTGTGGCGACGGTCATCTCTCAGGGCGTGTCGGTGGCGTTCTGCATCCTGTATGTCTTCCGCAGCGCCCGGCTGCTCCTGCCCGGGAAAAAGCACTTCCATGTGGAGAGCCGCCTCTATTGGGAGCTGTTCAGCCAGAGCATCTCCATGGGCCTCATGAGCAGCATCGTCTCGGCGGGCTCTGTCGTTTTGCAGTACGGCATCAACGGCCTCGGTACGCTGGTCATCGCGGGCCACACCGCAGCCCGAAAGCTCTTCGCGTTCACGGATATGCCCCTGTCGGCGATGGCCTCTGCCTGCTCGACCTACGTCTCCCAGAACTACGGCGCGAACCATCCCGACCGCGTCCGCCGCGGAATGCGGGACATCTATCTCTACAGTGTCGTGGTGGCTGTGGCTGCTGTCCTGCTCATGGCGGCAGGTGCGGAGTGGATGGTAAAGCTGGTGTCCGGCTCTTCGGAGCCGGTGGTGCTGGAAAACGGCGCACGGTATCTGGTCTGGAACGCACCCTTCTACGCCGTGCTGGGAATGCTGCTCTCCACCCGCTACGCTCTGCAGAGCATGGGCGAGAAGGTGCTGCCCCTGCTGTCCAGCGTCATCGAGTTTCTGGGCAAGATCGTCTTCGTCCTGCTCTTCATCCCCCGCTTTGAGTATAACGCGGTCATCCTCTGCGAGCCGGTCATCTGGTGCTTCATGACCATAGAACTGCTTATCGCATACCGGCATAATTCCTTCGTGTTTCCGAAGAAAAAGTGAAGATAAGCAAAAGGCTCTGCCCGAAAAAAGGGGCAGAGCCTTTTATAGTTCGTGCTTGTGAGCACGCTTTTCGGCGATTTTGTAAACGGCATCGTCGGCCCGGGCGCCGATCACGATGACCAGCATGGACGTTTCGGTACGGACGAGCTTGTAGACGATGCGCAGCCCGGCATCACGAAGCTTGATCTTCAGCAGGCCGGAGAGGTCGGTGCCGCTTTTGCTGCCAAGCGGTTTGCCGTAACCGCCCTCGTAGATGGAAACGGGATTTTGCACGACCTTGTCCAGAGCTTTTGCGACCAGAAGCTTCTGATTTCCGGCGAGCTGTTCGAAGTCCTTTTGGGCCTCCGGCAGGAATTTCAGAGTCCAATTCATTCAAATTCGACCTCGTCCATGCTGTCAAGCGCAGCTTTGGTAATGCCGTTCTGCCGATAGACCTCCTCGGCGGGAATGGCATTTGCGGGGTCGAAGCCCTGCATCCGCTGGGCGGCAAGGGCAGCAAGCTTTGCGTCGTTTACTTCGTCGATGAGGCGGAGATATTCTTCCGGCGAGAGAAGGACGCACTCAGGAGAATTGTTCTTCATGACGACCTTCGCGCCCTGACGGCGAACATCTTCAAAGACCTTTCCGGCCATGCCGCGGTTGAACAGAGAGATGGGGATGGTGCTGCGCAGCGCGCTCGAAATGTCTGCCATAATACATACCTCCAATCTTTTTCATCTTTAGTATATGCAAAGACAGCGAAAATGTCAAGAAAAATATCAGTTGATTCACTGCGATATAAATAGAACTCCCCGCCATGCAGCTGCACGGCGGGGAGAAAGAGGGAGGAAAATTTCAGATTCAGAGGGCCGAATAGCCGAAGCTGTTCACCAGCGCGTCGATGGGCTGGCCGGCCTTGCACATGGGGCAGTCGCGGCTGTCGAAGCTGGCGTAGTCGGGCAGGCTGGAGGGGTCGAAGATGGAGGTGACCGGGATGCCCAGACACTCGTGGGTGGTGGCGAAGATGGCCGACAGGCCCGCCACGGTGCCGCCGTAGTAGTTGACCGCCTCGATGGCCGCCTGCACGGTGTAGCCGGTGGTGATGGAGGCCGACAGGATGAGGACGTGCTTGCCCCTGACCATCGGGGCGAGATTGTCGCGGAGGATGATCTGGCTGCCGCTGGTGTACTCGGGGGTGATGACGTAAATCGTCTGGTGGGCGTTCATGTTGGCAAAGCCGTCTTTGGTCAGCTCGTTGGCCAGACAGGTGCCGATGACCTGTGTACCGTCCAGACAGAGCACGGTGTCCACGATGGTGCTGTGCTGATAGGCAGCCACCAGCTCCTTGGCGACAGCCTTCGCCTCCGAGAGGCGGGCTTTCTGGGTGGTGACGTCGATGTAGTAGTTGATGTGGCTGTGGCTGGTGGCAAAGTGGCCCTTTGCCACACGCAGGAACAGACTGCTCTTGTTGGTGGGAAGCTTTACCATATTGATCATAACTGCACACTCCTGTTCTTGTGAAATCAGGCAGGACGCCCATCCCGAAAAATAAAACCGCGCGGCGGCACATCTGTCCGGCCGCTGCGCTCCCCGGTTGGTATGCTCTTATTGTAGCAGGAAAAGCACCTTATGCACAAGACACAAAACCACTAAAAATCCTTGCTTGCGTTTTGGCAGAATGACGGAGAGGTGCAAATAAAAACGCCCAAGGCGTGAGCCTTGGGCGCAGAGTACGGAAAAAGATTATTCAAGGACGATGCCGCTGGGAGTGCCGGCCTTGGCAACCATCTTCCAAGTGCAGAAAGCACGGGTGTAGCCGCTGTTGCCGCTGCTGGCCTGAATGCGGGGCCAGTACTTCAGCTCGACCTTGTCGTCGGCCTGAATATCGACAGAGGTGATAGTGAGGGCAAAGTCCTTTGCCTCCTCGCTCTCTTCCAGATCAAATTCCGGGTCGGTAATCGTGATATACTGCTTGGCATAGTTCTTCTCGGTCGTACCGCGGGTCACAGTAAGCTCGAAGCACTCATTGGTCACATACAGAGGAACCTTTTTGGTGGTACACTTGATGTTGACGGTGCAGGTGAATTTTTGATTAGCGCTATCATAAGCAGGTGCCTTACCAGGATTAGCGGTATCGGTGCTCTTATAGGTTTTGAAGGTACCCATCAGCTTCAGGGTGCTGCCGATTTTACCGGTCTTCTGGTACTCATCCTCACCACAGCCAACGAGCAGGCTGGAACCAGCCACAGCCACGGCAGCGGCGGCGCTGTACTTCAGGAAAGAGCGGCGGTTGAATTCTAAGGACATGATCGTTCCTCCTTTATGTAGAAACACAGAAATCATTGTGCTGCCCCGAAGGGCGTCTTGCCTATACAATAGGCGAAAAATGAGCAGATGTCAATGCTTTTCACAAAAATTTTGTGGGGAAGCTCTGCCCTTTATGACGGAATTTCGTCTCGGAAAAATGCCTCAGGCCTGCGTCAGGTCAGAAGAGCTCAGAGAGAAGGTGAGGCTCTTGTTTGCCACGAAGGTCGGGGTGAAGGTGACGCTCAGCTTCTGCCAGCCGGTGGGGACGCAGCAGATCAGCTGGATGTAGCCTGCGCCCTGCGGGGGCAGATTGGTGGACTCGGAGAAGCTCTGAGCGGCGGCATTATAGAGCTGGATGTAAGCGCCGACCTCGGCCTCAGCGCCGTCGCAGACAGCGGTGAAATCGGTGGTGGAGGCGGCCAGAGCGTGGAAGTACTGACGGGCGACATCGAGCTTGGTAGCCTCATCATTCAGCGGATAGGCGGCATCCAGTTCGGCGAGGTTCTGTGCGCCGATGTTGAAGGTAGTCGCGCCGGAGCGGTTCACAGCGGTGACGAGCACAGCGACATACTCGTGATTGGGCAGGTCGGGGGTGTTGACCATGGTAAAGACGCTGGTGAGCTGGACGCCCAGATTGTTCCAGTTGCTGACCTTGTCGCCGACCTTGACTTCGATGGCGTTGCTGGTGCTGGAGCCGCAGCCGCCCAGCATGGCAGCAGCGCCCAGAGCTGCTGCGGAGGCACCGGTACACTTGAGGAAGGTGCGGCGGGAAATTTTATTGGACATGGATGTGTCCCTCCTTAAATTCGCTTTATTATGAAGCACGATGAAAATGTTCTGTCTTGTTTATAACATCTTTTGCACGCAGATGCAAGCAAAAAACGGCATAATTTACACTAGTTTCACAGAGACTTAAGTGCGGTCCTCTCCGGTCAGCTCCCGGGCGCGGGTCTCGCTGGTCTTGACCAGATTGAGCAGGCTGGGAGTATACAGCGGGTATTCCCGGGTCAGGCTCTCGGTGGTCATGGCGAGGCAGGACGGGTCGGCCACGCCCTCGCCGCCGGGCAGCGCTTCGCCGGCCAGCAGGGCCTCCACATTGGCCTGAGCCGAGTGCATCACAGCGTCGGAGTAGCCGGGCCAGCGCCGGGCATCCACGCTGAACATGCTGGGGGCATTGTGGGACTCGGCGGAGTAGAGCAGACGGAACATCTTGGCCACGGCGGTCATCAGGTAGGCGCTCACCTCGGTGGTCAGGGCCTTGCTGTGGCACTCGCCTATCTTGGCGTAGAGCACGTTCAGGCTGTTGGAGATGAGCTTTTTGTTCATCGTGGGCAGGACGCTGCCGTGGTAGATGTTGTCCTTCATCTTGTCGGGGTTGGGGATGTCCTCTGCCGAGAGCATCATGCCGTTGCGCTCTGCCGAACGGCCCAGCAGATAGTCGCAGGAGACATTGTAATAGTCTGCCACCCGTACCACAAAATCCAGGCCGCACTCCCGGATGCCTTTTTCGTAGTGGGAAAGCAGGGCCTGCGAAACGCCCAGATCCTCTGCCGCCTGTTTCTGGGTGATGCCGCGCTCCTTGCGCAGCAGTTTGATGATACGATTGAACTCCATGATGTTTGGCTCCTCAGATAAAAATAGGACTTCCTTGATTTTTGGTTTACAGCACGTTGATTATACACAATGGAAAACGACTTGTAAAGCGAAAAAGTGACGGTTTTTCCGCCGGAATTTCGGTGTTTTTGTCAAAGGGGTTGCTCTTTCTACCATATCTATGTTAAAATAAACTTTACCGGCATATATTTAGTGTCTGATGGTGCCGGAAAAATCAGCAGAAAAGCAAGATTTGTGCGAATCAGCACAGGAATAGATAGCTCATAAGAGGTGTTTTTGCATGAAAACCTTTAAGCTCCATCTCATCCGCCACGGCCTGACTTCCGGCAACTTACAGGGCCTTTACATCGGCAGCGGCACGGACATCCCCCTGTGTGACGAGGGCCGCGCCCAGCTGGCAGAGCTGAAAGAGCGGTTCGAGTATCCGCAGGTGGATACCGTCTTCTCTTCCCCGCTCATGCGCGCCGTGGAGACGGCCAACATCCTGTTCCCGAATGCGACCCACCAGTTCTCGGTGCATGACCTGCGGGAGGCCGGTTTCGGCGTCTTTGAGAACCATCCCGTCAAGGAGCTGGTGAAGAACGAGGACTTCAAGAAGTGGATCACCCCGGGCTCCGGCTTTGTGCCGGAGGGCGCAGAGCCCACGGAGCAGTTCCACGCCCGCTGCTCGGAGACGCTGCTCAAGCTGTTCGAGTATATGATTCGGATGGACGTCACCGAGGCCGCCTGCGTGACCCACGGCGGCGTCATCATGAGTATGCTGAGCCAGCGCGCCCTCCCCTCCCGCCATCCCGAGCAGTGGATGGCCGACCCCGGCTGCGGCTACACCGTCCAGACCGACGTTCAGCTCTGGATGCGCGACCGTCTGGTGGAGGCCATCGACATCGTCCCCTTCGGCTATGCCGACACCCTGCGGGGTCAGGCGGAAGCCGAGGAGAATGAAGCATTCGAATAAGAAAGAACGCTCTGCCGCCCTGCGATTTTTGCCGCCGGGCGGCATTTTTGTACTCTTTTGGTACAAAATCAGCAAAGAAACCGCAAAACCTGCGGCAGAACGCTTTCAAACCCTTGACAGGGGGCAAAGAAACCGATACTCTATAAAGTGAATGATTTTTCTCGCTGCAAGGAGGAGTCCCCGATGTCTCAGTCTCTTTCCCGCCGGTCGTTCCTGAAATGCGCCGGTTCGGGCGCGGTCAGTCTGGCTGCTGCCCTGCTCACAGGCGTTTCGGCGGCTGCGGCACAGCCCCGCGTGATGGGCCAGCCTGCCCTGCTGGACGGCAAGGCGGCGGTGGAGCTGCTGGGCTATGCGCCTGCACCCGGGCTGGGTGGCGTGTTGGTCTACCTCTCGGTGGAGAATCTCTCGGCCCGCACCCTGCCGGTGGGCGCAAGCTACCTCCACAGCCGGGATGTCTCGACCCTGAAGGAGCTTTACAGTCTGGACAGCGGCGTGACCGCCCGCTGCGGGGGTCAGAGCGTCCCCTGCGGCAGCTTTGCGGCACCGCTCTACGCGGAGAACGCCGCCGATGCCTCGGCCTTTACGCTTAACCTCGCCGCCGGGCGCGGCGCGATGCTCCACTGCTTCTGCGCCGTCCCGGAGGATTGGGAGGCGCTGGAGCTGAGCTATCGCCCCGCCTTTGCCGCCGGTCAGCCGGTGGAGTTCGTGGTGCGCCGGGATGCCGACGCCGTCCGCCTCGGACCGGTGCCGGCGACGCCGGCGGAAGTCGGAAGCGTAGTGGATTTATAAACGGCTTCGCGCGCCGGTGGCGCGGGGTTAGAACGCTTTTACGCGGGGCTAAGTTCTCTTTTGCGCACCAAAAGAGAACCAGAAATGGTTCGCGCGCCTGTGCGCGGGGCAAAACGCTTTTACATTAAGGCTAATTGTTCTCTTTTGATGTCAAAAGAGAACCAGAAAACCACCAGCGATTTCGACG
>OGPA01001360.1_pt1 | contig 20651 bp, 25 predicted proteins | sample 1552841 | NCBI WGS metagenome assembly OGPA01 (sample SAMEA2579916, study PRJEB22360) | human gut metagenome | reverse complement strand
TGATACTAGAATGGACACATCAGGTGTGCAAAACGGCGTATCAGCGATCAGACAGTCTTTTAACGGACTTGGCAGCGTAGTAAAAAAAATAGGTGTACTAATTGGCGGAGCATTCGCAATTGGGAAGCTAACCCAGTTTGGGAAAGAGTGTGTAGAACTTGGCTCTAATCTGGCAGAAGTGCAGAACGTGGTCGATGTTACATTTACAACCATGTCTGATAAAGTTAATGAATTTGCAAAAAATGCTATGACCTCTGCCGGGCTGTCAGAAACTATGGCTAAACGGTATGTCGGAACATTCGGAGCAATGTCTAAGTCGTTCGGATTCTCAGAAGCACAGGCTTACGACATGTCAACAGCTCTGGCGCAGCTGACTGGTGATGTGGCATCATTCTATAACATCAGTCAGGACTTAGCTTATATTAAGCTGAAATCCGTGTTTACGGGTGAAACGGAAACATTGAAAGACTTGGGTGTCGTTATGACGCAAAGCGCACTTGACCAGTATGCACTGGCTAATGGATACGGCAAAACCACATCCGCCATGACTGAACAGGAGAAAGTTGCTCTCCGCTTGGCTTTTGTGCAGAAGCAGTTGTCTGCCGCATCTGGTGATTTCATCCGAACATCTGATAGTTGGGCGAACCAGGTACGAGTGATGCAGTTACAGCTGCAATCTCTCAAGGCAACAGTCGGACAGGGATTGATCAATCTCTTTACTCCTGTTTTGAGAGTTATTAATATCTTACTGGGCAAACTGGCGACTTTAGCAAATGCCTTCAAGTCATTTACGGAGTTAATTACCGGGAAGAAATCATCTGGTCAGACAGGTGCGAGTGGCGCAGGGCTTGCCGGGACAGATGCAATAGCTGATACGGCAGACCAATATGGAAATGCTGCCGACAATGCCGAAAAGCTGGCGGATGCAACAAATGATACGGCAGACGCAACCAAGAAAGCTACCAAGGCAGCGAAAGGATATCTCAGCCCTCTTGACGAAATAAATAATTACTCAATGGATAAAAGTGTGGATCCATCGTCAAGAGTACCGGGCGCAACTGGCGGACTTGCAGATCAGATGAAAGATGCTGTACAAAATGTTGATTACGGGAAGGTGGCAGAGGGCGAAACAGTTCTTGATAAAATGTCGAAACCGCTAAAAAAAATAATCGACAGATTTAAACAGTTGGCTAAGTTAATCGCAAAAGGATTCTGGGATGGGTTAGGAAACTACGAGCCGATTTTTGACGGAATAAAGAAAGGCCTTGATTCTATACGGAAATCCTTAAAAGATATCTTCACCGACCCAGAAGTTACTAAAGCAGCAAATAATCTTTTCGATTCATATGCATATGCAATTGGACAAGTTGCTGGTTCATTCGCCAGAATTGGATTGACAATTGCGCAAAACATCATAGGTGGAATTGAAAAGTTTCTGAGTCAAAATGTACAAAGAATAAAAAACTATCTGATAGATATGTTCAACATCGGTTCCGAAATTTCACAGATTGCAGGAAATCTTGCAGTTGCTTTCGCTGATGTTTTCTCGGTTTTCGGCGGAGAAACTGCGCAGCAGATTACAGCAGATTTAATCGGAATCTTTGCTGAAATCGGAATGGTTCTTACAGAAACGGCTGCAAAACTTGGCAGAGATATCCTGAACATGATTGCACGGCCTTTTATCGATAACAAGGACATTTTGAAGTCAGCAATCGAGGGTAGCCTCGGAGTAATAGAAACCGTAACAAGCGGAGTTTTGACAGTTGTTCAAAACCTTAGTGACGCAATATCGAGATTATATGATGAGCATGTAAAGCCGTTCTTTGATTCTATAGCGAATGGATTATCAAGCATATTTGAGACTCTGATAACTGGATACAACACCTATATTCTTCCAGTTTTGCAAGGACTGGCAGAACAGTTCAAAGGGTTATTAGAGGGACCATTAGGGGACGCAATTTTAAAGATAGAAACATTCCTCGGAAAACTCATTGATTCTCTGAAACTTCTGTGGGAATCAGTGTTAGTGCCTTTGATCAACTGGATAATCGCGAATTTGCTTCCAATCGTGGCAGAAATAATTAACGTTGTAGGCACCGTAGCAATAAAAGCTATAAAATCATTAATTAAAATAATTGGTGACGTAGCAGATACGCTGAGCGGAATCATTGATTTTCTTGTTGGCGTTTTCACGGGAGACTGGGAATTGGCTTGGCAGGGAATAAAAGAGATTGCGGATGGAGTATGGAGCCTTATTAAGGATATTATAACTGGCACATGGGACGCAATTAAAACTGTAACAAAAGGCGCGCTAAGTATAATTAAGAGTGTTATCAATGTTGCTTGGAATGCGATTAAAGCAGTAACATCAACGGTTTGGAATGCGATTAAAAAGTCCCTCTCTAACCTCTGGAATTCTCTTAAGTCTACAGCTAGTACAGTGTTTAATGCAATTAAAACTAAAGTTGCGAGCGTGTGGGATAGCGTAAAGAATAAAACATCCCAAGTATGGGAAAACGTAACTACATTTGTTTCTAATAAAGTAGAAGCGATAAAAAATGCTATCACTAATAAGTTTAATGCCGCCAGAGATGCAGTCAGATCTGCATTTGAAGGCATTGTGAATTTTATTAAAGCTCCGATTAATCAGGCGATCAGCATTGTTAATAATGCAGTTGGGATGATTAATAATGCAATTGGTGGAATTGAATCTGCATTTTCCTTTGGACCTTGGTCTATTCCGACACCGTTCGGCACAAAGACTATTGGATTTCATGCGACATTTCCACGTATCGGAACTATCCCATATCTGGCCAGTGGTGCAGTTATTCCACCAAGGTCAGAATTCCTTGCGGTATTAGGTGACCAGAAAAAAGGAAATAACCTGGAGGCACCGGAAAGCCTGTTACGGCAGATTGTTCGGGAGGAGTCAGGGAGAGGACAGGGAGATGTAAACGCCTACAACGTTACAGTCAATGCATCCGGCAGGAAACTTCTGGATATTATTATTAGTGAAGCTGAAATGAGAAGAAACCGGAATGGGAAGAATCCATTTGAGTTAGCATAAGGAGAAGAATATGGCGCAGGAACAGTTTAAAATAAACAACGTTGTTATAAGAGCACCGGACAGCTACAAGCCGGTGTTCGCAACCACTTCTACGGAAGACTCTAAAAGAAGTCAGGATTTGATTATGCACAATACACCAATGGGAACAATTGGCGGGTATGACATGCAATGGGGCGAGCTTACGTGGGATGAAATAGCAGCCATACTAAATACTGTACTTAACAAGAGTCAATTTACATTCCACCATAAAGACCCAACTGTTCCGGGAAGATGGATAGACAGAACATTCTACGCATCAAATTTTAACATGGCTGCGCAAACCCTGAAAGATGGGGAAGAAAAGTGGACAGATTTGTCTATTAATGTAAGGAGGATTGAGCCGATTTGATAAATATATCTACTCAGCTGAAGAAAGAATCTCTTACAAGCAGAAATTATTACGTGACAGCGAATGTTACATTGTCAGACGGCACTACGCTCAAATTAGGCAAAAAAGACTTTTATCTATCTGGAAATAGTCTCGTAGATTCAGCGGACTCTGGGGACTTTCCGGTGGGCGTAGCAATCGAAAAAACAGCAAGCTTATCATTGGTAAATGATGACGGGCGCTTTGACGGATATAACTTTAATGCTGCAAGGTTTGTTATCTTTCTCAATGTGCAGTTATCCGACAGGATAGAAACTATAAAGAGAGGTACTTATATTGTATCGAAAAAGCCTGCAACAGCGAGTGAAATAAGCCTTTCCCTCTTAGACAAAATGCATAACGCTGATAAGACGTATGATTCTAATTTATCTTTTCCTTGCACTGTCAAGGAACTGCTCTCAGAATGCTGTCAGCAATGCGGAATCACTCTTGGAGATGCAATGTTTCCAAATGCGGACTTTCAGATTCAGAAAGTGCCATCTAATGTGACATATCGTACAGTAATCGGAATGTGTGCCGGGATAGCCGGTGGAAATGCGAGAATCGATGAAAATGACTTACTCAGGGTTATTACGTTTGACAAGGCATTTACCAATACGACTATTTACGATGGTGGAACAGTAAAGAACTGGACAAATGGCGATGATCTGGATGGCGGCACGCTTAATCCGTGGACGACAGGGACTGTGATTGATGGTGGTACGTTAAGCAATAACGACTATCACGCGTTATTTTCAATTCAGAATCTACAATATGATGTAGACGATGTTATTGTAACAGGCATCAAATACGTAGAAGATGAGACCGAATATATGTCGGGTCAGGACGGCTATGTAATTACTATTGATAATCAGCTATTGTCAGGCAATGCACAGGCAGGCATTGAAGCTATCGGAAATCAATTAATCGGTTTGCGAATGCGCCCTTTTTCATGTGACGGAATCGCCAATGGATACGCCACTTTCGGAGACCCAGTCGAATTTATCGACACTAAAAATCGTGTTTTTAGATCATTCGCAACTAATGTAGAATTTGTGTTTGGTGGTTCAACATCATGGAGCTGTAGCGCAAAGAGTGCTGAAGAAGATGCAAGCGAGTTTATCGGTGAGCAGCAGGCAGCGGTAGAGCAAGCAAAAAAAGACACAGAAAAAAAACTATCCGCCTATGACATAAAGCTCAAGCAGATGAATGAACTTGCAGCCAACACCCTTGGATTCTACTATACAGAAGAAGTTCAGACAGACGGTTCAACGATTTCATATCGTCACGATAAACCTACACTTGCTGATTCTAAAGTAATTTATAAGACAGGTGTCGATGGATTCTTTTTGTCAGTAGACGGAGGCCGGACTTGGAAAGCAGGCTTTGACAGTAATGGGGATGCTGTTCTGAATATTCTTTACGCTATTGGCATCCAATCAGAATGGATTAATACAAGAGGCTTCACGGCGAAAGATAATAACGGGAATGTTACATTAAGAGTAGATGCTGATACAGGTGCTGTCACGTTAGAAGTTGAAAACTTTACGCTAAAAAGTAGAACTATTGAACAGATCGCCAAGGACGTTGCGAATGAAGCAGTTCAAAACAATGTGACTATCCCGAACTATTACGGCACGTATGTACCAACATTGCAGAACTATCCGGCATCTGAGTGGAGAAGTGAAGAATATGAAAAGCACGACGGATCAATTTTCATGAACTTCTCTACAAGTCAGGTATATATGTTTTCTGGGACTGATGGTGCTTGGCGGGAACTGGACACTGAAAAAATTGTCAATTTCGAAACCGTTTTTAACGCTTTAACGGATAACGGCAAGCAAGAGGGAATTTATATGCAGAACGGGCATCTGTATGTAAATGCTTCCTATATTAAGTCTGGCCAGATTTCAGCTGACTTGATTAATCTGAAGAACATCAATGTTACAAACAGTTCTGGAACATCAACATTTGCGATTGATAACTACGGAAATGTTACACTCAGGCCTAATACGTTTGTGCTAACGAACGGCGATACAATATATAGTGTTGCCGAAAATAAAGCCTCGGCAGCACTATCGAGCGCAAACCGCTATACAGACAATGCGCTTGGCAATCTCGACATAGGAAAGATGTCTAAACAAGAGATTATTAATGTGCTAAGCGATAACAGTAGTAATAAAGGCCTGTATCTATCAAATGGAAACGTGTATATAAATGCCGATTATATTAACACAGGCGAATTAGCAGGATGGATAATTGGGAATAAAAAACTTTCAGCAAGTGGCATATACGGGGAAATAATACTAGACGCTTCAACCGGAGAAATCTATGCAGAGACGAATACAGGAATATATGTGCCGGGGTACGGCACATTGTATGGAACACGAATTAGAGGAATTAATCTCTACGCAGGAACCGTACACGCAAGCTCAGTCTCGGTTGGTACTAGTGTTTCGGCAAGTACTGTTTCAGCGAGTAACGTTTCGGCATCAAGCAAAGTTAAAGCAGGCACACACGTAGAAGCCAGCGGACATTTTTATAGCGTTGGAACGGGAACGGACCTTGCAGATGCTTCTATCAGAGGTAGGTTGAAAGTAAGCGGGACAAAATCAAGATCAGTTTCGACGGTAGACTACGATGAACAGCTCTTTTACTGCTATGAAATGCCAACCCCGTTCTTTGGAGATATCGGTGAATCTGTAATATCAGAAGACGGGACTTGTATGATTGACATAGATGATATCTTTCAGGAATCTGCAAATGTCGGCATAAAATATTATGTGTTCTTGCAAAAAGAAGGAGATGGCGACTGCTGGATAGCTGAGAAAGAGCAAAATTATTTTATTGTAAAAGGGACTCCGGGACTTAAATTTTCGTTCGAAATCAAAGCAAAGCAAACCGAATATGAGCATATGCGATTTACTGACCCGGGAGATACGGCTTATACAGATGCAAGAGATATAGATATCCCAGAACCAAATTATGAGTCAGAAGAAATAGGGGTATCGGAGCCAAATTATGAATCAGAGCTTATTAATGATAGAGCAAATATTATCAACCAGATGGAGGCAGCATTATGAAGAAAATTTTAACAAGTTTTATGAATCTTAGCACTGGAGAGGGAAGTCGAATTGCATACACCTATTCAGAAGTAGACGAAAACACAGGAGGTATTATCAGTCAGAACAATAAAGGCAATTTCCTTGTGATGGATGACGGTGTGCAGAAAAATCTTGACTCCGTAAAGAATTACATAAAAAATAATTTCCTTTCATAAGGAGGTGAGTCTAATATGGCCAATACATATACAATACAATTCCGGCGTGGCATGTACGCCGATTTTGATACATCAAAAATTCGTCCCGGAGAGCCTGTTGCGATTCTTGGCAATGACCCGTCTGTTCCATCTGGCAAAGCCTTATACATTGCATTTGCAGCTAATGATGTAAGGCGGTTATGTTCCATCGAAGATATTTCAGAGATGGTTAATGCTGGAGAATTTGTTGGCCCACAGGGGCCCAAAGGTGAAAAAGGAGATAAAGGAGAGAAAGGCGCAGAGGGTCCTGCTGGCCCGCAGGGTCCAAGGGGTGAAAAAGGAGATAAAGGTGATCCGGGAGAAAAGGGTGCGGATGGCACCGTAGCATTTGAATCGCTGACACCCGAGCAGAAAGAATCACTAAGGGGTATCTCTATCACAGCGGTCAGTATCGACACAGATGGAAATTTGACAATAACATTTTCAGATGGTGATAGTGAAAATGTTGGTAATATTATAGGGCCTCAAGGGCTACAGGATCCACAAGGTGAAAAAGGAGATGTTGGTCCACAGGGTCCACAAGGCCCACAAGGAGAAAAGGGTGAACAAGGAAATGATGGAACATCTCTTAATATCCTTGGTACAAAAGAATCTGAGGCAGACCTCCCTTTAAACGCAGAGAAGAACGACGCGTATTTAATAAATGGAGAAATGTGGGTTTTTAACGGCACAAATTGGAACAATGCTGGCAGGATTCAAGGGCCGCAAGGTCCGCAGGGACCAGTTGGTCCGCAAGGGCCAAAGGGCGACCCGGGACCGCAGGGCATAAAAGGAGACCCCGGAGAAAAAGGAGAGCAGGGAATACAGGGTCTAAAAGGCGATACTGGGCTGCAAGGTCCACAGGGACCAGTTGGCCCAAAAGGCGAGCAAGGCGATGCTGGTGTGCGAGGAATCACATTTACTCCTGTTGTAGACAGCAGAGGAAATATAAGTTGGAGTAATGACGGGGGACTTAAAAACCCCCAGACAGTAAATATTACCGGACCGCAAGGCGATACGGGCGCAAAAGGAGATACTGGGCCGCGAGGAGAAAAGGGAGAGGCTGGGGATGCCGGGCCTAAAGGAGACAAGGGCACTACATTCGTTCCAAGTGTGGACACCGATGGAAATATAAGCTGGAGCAACACAGATGGAATCACCAATCCCGAAACAGTCAACATAAAAGGGCCAAAAGGAGACAGGGGAAGTGATGCGACTGTCCCGATTGCTACAACTGAAACTCTTGGCAAGGTTAAGCCCGACGGTAAGACAACATTCATAGACGAAGACGGAACACTCCACGCAAAAGGTGGAGGCACGACCGTTACCCCTAAACCCGTAAACAACCCAACAATTGAAAATGCAAACGCATCTGTCACAATTAAATGGCAAGACCCTGAAAACACGGTAATCAGTGGCTCAACATTTTCTACATGGGCTGGCACAAAACTTGTAATGAAAGAAACGGGCTATCCTGCAAATCCAGATGACGGAACACTTGTGGTTGATAATACAGTCCGAGATAAATACAAAACCACAGGCTATACAGTCACAGGGCTAACAAACGACAAACAATATTACTTCGCGCTGTTCCCATACAGCACTGATGGCGTATACAACTACGATACAGGAAACAGGCTTCTCGGTGAACCAAGGAATTTGAAGATTGTCACATTCGCTGACGGAACGGATGCTGAAATAGCAAAGATGATTGAAGCGCACTACGCAGGTAAAATCAATATTGGCGATTATTGGGCGGTTGGCGACAAGAGAACCATCCATCACAATGCTATGGATGCAACAGGCGTGAGTGAGTCACACAAAGCAAATGATTATGCTTATGTGATCATCGGAATTGAACATGACGACTTGGTAACTGCTATCAATGGCAAGACCAAAGCCGCTATTACAATTCAGACGGAACGCATGCTGTATTTAGACACTACGGCAGAATATATTGATTTTTACAATGCATATCATGAATGTGGTTATATGAATAGCTCAGGTACGAATAGTGGCGGTTGGGAAGGTTGTGAAAGACGTACATGGTGTAATAATGTGTACAAGAAATGTTTACCTGCTTATGTTCAAAGCATGATGAAACAGGTCAAAAAGCTGACATCTGCGGGAAGGCAGCTTAGTAGAATCAAGACTTCAAACGATTATGTGTTCTTACCATCTGAAATCGAAATTTTTGGTGACATTTCATATTCTTTTGAAGGTGAAGGAAAACAGTATCAATACTTTAAGAATGCGACCGCAAACAGGAATAAAAAACCACGGAACGGCAGTTCTTATATGTCTGGGACTTGGTGGGGACGTTCGCCTTTCCACAATGCCAATAGATTCTTCTGTCTTATGTCCGCGGATGGGGTTACGGCCTTCCAAGATGCCTATTTCGAAAATGGCATCGCCCCTTGCTTATGTTTCTAAAATCCTAGTAAATTAATGAATTATTTATAGCTGAATGGCTAAGAACAAGAGGTATATATGGATAAAAAGGAAATTGCAAATATCTACAAAGCCATCAACAGAGTTTCGAACAGACTGAATGAGATGTCTGAGAAGTTAGATGTTGTGATGCAGATGCTTAATGCGGAATCCGAGCGTAAAATTATGATTAATGGTGGTGGTATTGACGATCTGGCTGAACTTGTATCAACGCATGACTCGGCTTTAGATGAACTGGCTACATTAGTTTCGACAATCGGAGGTGAAAATAATGGTTAAATTTTACGAAGAAAGAGTTATTAATGGATTGAAAAAATGGATAGATGTTCCTGAGTTGTGGAATAAGAAGGTAGTTGAAAGACTTCAAAAGGATGGTTATGTACTGAATGAGGATGGGACAATAGAAAGAGCAAACTTACTACAGTAAACGTAATATGCACAGACAAATTTAGGAGGGTTTTCGCATGACAAATAATCAAAAAGTAGTTCTCAGGAAAATTATTTACGCAGTCGAAACCGGCAGACAGGTTTACGGACAGCAGGATTATTCGGACTTCACGGAAGCCTACACCAATTCTTCTGAAGAACACGCAATCACGATCGGAGCAGGAGCGTGGTACGGAACCGAAGCTAAGGCACTTCTGGAACGAATTTACGATGCTGACCCGGAACAGTGGGAGAAAATAGACAAGGTCAGGCTTCTGGAACAAGTTCAGACTGCAAATTGGGAATGCTTTAATATTTCCAGAGTGTCACAGCTTGCTGATACCATAGTCGCTCTTATTTCATCCAAAATAGGCATTAAATGTCAAGATAACCTTATGGACGAACAATTAGCCACCTATGCAGATGAAGCCCTTAAACAGGGCGTTACTGACGCCAGAGCGCAAGCCATGTGTGCGAATTTTAGACACCAAGGCGGGCAAGGGGCAGTAACGAGGATTTTGGCAAAGACTCAGAAGCCATATACGCTCGATAATCTCTATGTAGCCTGCCGGACGGACACAGGGAATCAAGTCGGGGCATATAAGAGCAGGCAGAAATTTGTTTATAATGCGCTGAAAATATATTTTCCAGAAAGCGAGGAGACAGACATGAACGCAATTGATAAATTAATCCAGATCGCAAAGAATGAAACCGGATATCTTGAAAAGGCAAGTAATAGTCAGCTTGATAGCAAGACAGTGAATGCCGGGGAAAACAATTACACAAAATACTGGCGGGATATCAAGCCAGATTATCAAGGACAGCCATGGTGCGCTGCGTTCGTTTCATGGTGCATGATGAAAGCGTTCGGCTTAGACACAGCGAAGAAACTCTTAAAACACTGGCCATATGTTTACTGTCCGACAATGGCAGATTTATTTACTCTAAACAGCAATCCGAAAGTCGGAGATATTGTTATTTTTTACAGAAATGGCACATTTACACATACCGGAATCGTAACAAAGGTATCAGGAGATCGATTCTGGACAGTCGAAGGAAACACTTCTGGTGGCTCTACAATTATCGCAAATGGCGGTGGCGTATGCCAGAAAAGTTACTACAACAGCAACCTTCCCGGGACAAAATTCTGTACTCCAAATTACAGTTTAGTTAAAAATACAACGTCGGTTTCAGACTCAGATGCAGTCAAAAAGCAGAACACCAGAGCTTACATTGCACAGATTAAAAAAGACACAAAATGTTATGCAAAATCAAACAAAGCCCGCCCATCAAAGATGTTTCCAAAGCTGAAAAAAGGCGCAGTTGTAGAGGTAATGAAGTACACAGAAACCGATAGTTCAGGGCTGAAATGGTACTTCATCCGGATTCCACATCCGACAGAAGGGTTTGTTTTTGAATTTGTTCCAAAAGGAGTATTCACCAGAATCACAGAAATTTCTAAATGATTTTCCCGGGGTTAATCCCCGGGAGTTTTATCTTTAAGCATATTTAGTATCATTTCGGAAGTTTTAGACTGTTATCGTTAGACACACGTTAGTCACAAATAAAAATATTGTTTTCTAATATAATAGTGGCAAAAGCATTGTATTTACAGGCATTTTCGCGTTATTCTAAATTCTATTTGTTAGTCACAAACAATAAAATTAGAATAAAAATGAAATGTGGGAAATCCTTGTAAAATCGCTGAAAACGTTGATTTTAATAGGGTTTCCGGCATTTCGACAATGATACTTCGGCTGTTTTAGAAAGATTAAAATGGGTTCCCTTAGTCACAATTAGTCACAAATGGAACTTTTATCTTTTCTATTTCTGTCCGAAGTTCTTCCAGTGTTCTGTGGCCGTACACAGCATTTGTAACATCTCCGCCAAATGAGTGTCCGAGCATTCGTTTCCGGTCGTTCTCCCGGACACCATATTTTTCGCACAGTGCAGAAAAGGTGTGCCGGCAGTCGTGTGGTGTGTGCTTCGGATTGCCGACTATTCCTAAGCGTTCCAGTGTAGGATAGAACAACGCTTTTCTGTGATGTTGCTGAGTATATACGCATAGTTTCCCATCTTGTGCCAGTACTTTCTGTTCAACAAAATGATACACAGCAGAATGTATCGGAACAATTCTGTTTTTACCGGCTTTTGTTTTGATTCCACCTTGGAAGTATCTTTCTTCTAAGTTGGTCGTAAGTTTTAACACTTCGCCAATTCGCCATCCAGAATAACACATAATAAGAATGAGCTGCACTTCCGGGTCGTCGGCATTATTCCACAGCACTTGCATCTCCTGATCGGAAAATGGCGTTCCATGTTCGGTATCATTATCAGCATTGACATGGACATATAACGCCTTGTTTTCCGTTACAATTTCTGAGTATACTGCATATTTGTACATCTGCTTAAACAGAGTCAAAATAGCCATCTGGCTTTGCTTTTTCAGTGTACAATTATCAATAACCTTTTGCATATCAGGAGCCTTTAAATCTTCGAATATGCGATTGTGCAGAACAGTACAGTTTGTATAAGCCGTCCGATATGCTTCCTTTGAACTGTATGACAGTTTTGTCCCCTCTGGGAACTTCCACGCATAAAACTGCTCATATACATCTGAGAACGTCGATTTCTTGATTTCCGGGTGTTTTCCTTCGACGCCCTTGATTGTATTGTAGTCGGCAATTAAGCGGCTTATAAGGGTGTCTATGTCAGTTGTAGGGGACACATCAAGAGTCCGTTCCATGCCGGGTTGATACGTGCCGGCTTTGTATGCTGTCAGGACAGTGAAGCCTTTTATCCAGTCATCTACGTAGCAGATTGCCGGCGGACGTTTTAGTTTACCATTATCGCCCAGTGCAGCTGGTGGATGAACTGCGAAGCAGTTTCTCCGGTTCTTGCCAAGGTACCGAATAGAGCCGAAGTTATTCGGCAATTTTGGATATTTCTTTCTTTTCTTCGCCATTTTTATTCCTCTTTTCTTTAAACGGTTGTTTGAGTATAAAAATAACAGCCGAACAAATTTTCTGTCTTGTTCGACTGCTCCGAAGATGATACAATATGTTTTGCCAGAATATAGCATCTCTTCGGAGATGTATAAACGCCGTCCCGGTACGCCAATGCCGGGGCGGTTTTTTATTTAATTATGTGATTTCCAATTTGATCTCATTATAATTCCAACAATCCAATATATTCCGCCAGAACAAGCACCCAATATTAAAATCCAGAACCAACTGAGATACCATGGCATTTTCCGTTTTATATACGGCGCACCTGAACTTGCTGCTGAGGACGCAGAGGAAGATGCGGAATTATTAATGATGATATCTCTATTATTAGAAGTCAACTGCTCTACTTGTTTTCCGCACTTAGGACACACTACACAGTCGTCGTCAATAAGTTCTCCGCAGTGCTTACAATATTTTTTCTTTTCATTCATGATAAACGCCCTCCTGATATGTTTTCGCCACGCTTCGCACTTTTTATGTGGATTATGTATTTTGTACCGCTGATTTTGTAATATTATGTAAAGCACAGTTATTCGTGATATTTTTATTTTATCATTTTAAGAGCATATTGTAAAGATCTGGAACGAAATAGAGCGATTTAGATGAAAAAGAAATGTTTTTTCTATAAAATAGTGAGAATTCATGTATATTATTGGCAGTTGCCAAGAGTCGGAATAGGTGGTATAATAGCAAAGTGAACTTATGTTCGGTTCTATTTCCCACAGCCGGACATATACTGTAGTGTAGGTAGTAGTTGTGACAGGGAGGGTTATTTATGGATTATAAGAAAGAAATTATTGAGCTAATAGAAAATATACATAGCGAAAAATTTATGAAATTTTTATACAACATAATTATTTCGTTCAAGAAACAATGGGGGTATTAAGAAAGCAGGGAATTAATCCCTGCCTTTTTTATGGAGAAATTCAATCATGTCGAAAACGCTTTTCTTATCAGATTCGCTTAATTCAATCAGCAGCTTAACATGTTCAACGATGTTTGGATTTGACATCATCTTTGGAATAAAATCCGTGTCTGTTTCCAAATTCTCTTCCCATCCCATTAGGTAAGCGGGCGTTGTGCTAAGTGCTTTCGCTAACTTATCTATGTATTCAGCAGGAACTTTATCAATATCGCCCTTTTCATATCTAAATATAGTTGATCTTGAAACTCCCAATTTCTCAGCTAACTCATCAGCACTCATATTAAGTTGTTTTCTTCTTTTTTTCATTTGTTCACCAGTTTCCGACATTTTCCACACCTCCTTTCCTTGAAATTATAATACCACAAGTGATGCAAATATGCAACAAAAATAATTGCAAAAATGCGATTTTTAGTATTGACAAATGCGACTGCAAGAGGTAATATATAATCACAAAGTCGCAATAATGCTACTGGAAAGGAGGTAAAACTTGTGATTGTAAATATAGCAAGACTTAAAGGCAAAATTGTTGAACATGGAAATACGCAAGAAGCTGTTGCAAACGCAATTGGTATGGACAGAAGTACTTTTTACCGCAAGCTGAAAGACGGCGGCGAGAAGTTTACAATCGGTGAAATTCACGGAATTGTAAGCGCAGTTCCTTTAAGCAAGGACGAAGCAATAGACATTTTTTTTACACAGCAGTCGCAATAATGCTACTAGAAAGGAGAATAAATGGACGCATTACAATTTAATAAAGCCGTTAGCCAGCACTGCAAAGAATCTGGTGGAGACTGTTATTATCAAAGAAAATACAAGGAGGAAAACCAATCAATGAAGAAATTTGAGCTGACAGCAGAAACAAAAATCAACGTTTTCGGAAAGAAACTTTTCCGCATCAAGGCGCTTATCTCATTCGGAGATGTAAAAGAGGGAGACGTTGGCGGATGGATTGAAAAAGAGAAAAACCTTAGCCATTCCGGCAACGCATGGGTGTACGACAACGCAGAGGTGTGCGACAACGCAAGGGTGTACGGCAACGCATGGGTGTACGGCAACGCAAGGGTGTACGGCAACGCAAGGGTGTACGGCAACGCAAGGGTGTACGGCAACGCAGAGGTGTGCGACAACGCAGAGGTGTGCGACAACGCAGAGGTGTGCGGCATCGCAGATTACGCTACTATTCATGGATTCGGAACTAAGTTCCGCACAACTACGTTCTTTAGATGTAAAGATAAGCAAGTTAGAGTGTGTTGTGGTTGTTTTTTTGGAACAATTCCAGAGTTCCGTGAACAGGTAAAGAAGACCAGGGGAGGAAGGATTGCAGAAGAATACCTTATGATTGCTGATCTGATGGAAAAACATTTCACGGAAGAAAAAGAAGGTGGTGAGTAACATGAGTGCAGTTGACAAATACATCAAAGAAAATGCAGAAGTTCATCAGTTCGCAAGTGAAATTTCAAATTTTTTGGTGAGTCCAGAAAAAATAAAAGAACTTGCAGGTGAAACTTCAAAAGTTTTAGCGAATGCAGCACAGATATATGCCTTTGCTTCAGAAATCGCACGAATGTTGTCTTACTCTGGACAACCGCCGGAATTCTCAAATGAAAATATGAGTGTTTCGGATACAAGTAAATTAATCGGCATTCCGCCATCGTCTATTAGAGCAGGAATTGTATACGGATGGCTCCCGATCGGGACTGCTATCCAGAATAACAAACCGGCAAAAAGCCTTTCTGGCAGCAGGATCACATATATCATAAGTCCTAGGAAAGTCTATGAAGTGACTGGCCATATCTGGAAAGGCAAAGAGGCTCTCAATAAGTGAGCGCCCCGGAGGGAGCTGAAACCTCCACCCCGGAGCTTTACACCACTAAAACACCTTAGTGGATAGATACATTATAGTTCTCTATCTGCTAATTGTAAAGACAAATAATAACAAATAAGGAGAAATTAGCTAGATATGAGCGAAATTAGAAACGAAAGTCAGCTCACATGGGCTGACATCGAAGTAGCACTTGCGACTGAAATTGTCGAAGAAAGTAAGAAAAAGTCAAAAAGATGGTTCACGGCATGGATTGTAACAGTCGCCGCACTGGTGGCAAGCAACCTTGCGTGGATTGCAGGAGAAATGAAATGAAAGAATATATACTAATTGCTGTTTGCATGCTTGCCGGGAAATATATAGATATACCTATCTGGTTGAACATCCTTTTCGGTGTCTCGACAGCATGGGCGGTACGCCAGATGAAAGCAGACTGGTAGTAGGAAATAAGGAGGATAAGAAGATGTTCGAGAAAGAGATTGATGAAATTTATGAACTTTGCAAAAAAGTCGTGAACGAAGTTCCGACAGCAAGTGTCGAATTCAGTTATTCAATTTATGGCATGAGAGTATGTGGGCTTAAAAGAAAAGAAGATGTTTGCCTTCCAAAAGACGTGTTTGAGTGGGATTTGTACCAAAACGTATCTTTTAACCCATTTTATGAGAAAAAAAGTCGTGAAAGTCTCAGAACAATCAAAGCTTTCTTACTGAAACTTCTGATAGACGGGATGTGTCCAAATGAGTAAACAGATAGCAATTATGAAGCTTCTTCCCAGTCCGGAGATAGCAGGATGTATCAATGAACTGCTCAGAGAACTTCAGTCCAGAGGTGATTACGTTCTGGACTATGAAAACTGCGACATGTCTCTGGACCATATCGAATGCCATGAGACGGATACATTGTATTGTTTCTTTAAAAGAGAGGAGAAAAGATAATGAAATTGTACGAAATTGACAACGCAATTATGGATTGTGTAGACATGGAAACAGGAGAAATCATTGACGTTGAGAGACTTTCTGCCCTCCAGATGGAAAGGGATCAGAAAATTGAGGGTATCGGTTGTTGGATTAAAAATCTTCTGTCAGATGCAAAAGCCTTAAAAGAAGAAAAAGATAACCTTGCAGCACGTCAAAAAGTTGCTGAGAACAAAGCAGCTTCATTAAAAGAATTTCTTTTAAAATATCTGGACGGTGAGAAATTTAAAACTGCAAAGGTATCAATTTCTTACAGAAAAAGTGATTCTGTAGATATTTCAGCGAACGCAACGGTTCCTGAGGAATTTCTTAAATATGCAGAACCTACACCTGACAAAATCGGATTGAAAGCGGCATTGAAAGCTGGAAAAGAATTTCCGGGAATTTCACTAAAAACTTCTCAGAATATTCAAATTAAGTAGGAGGGCACTAATGAGTGAATTCGAAATCCGTATTCCAGCAAGGAAGAAGCAGCCTGCAACCGATAAGGATAACCCGGTTGTGAAAATTTCGCCGGAAGCTTACAACGCACTGGTCGAAATCTATAACGAATCAACCTTATCAATGAAAGATATCGCAAGTTTACTGATCGTTGAGGGTAGCAAACATGTGGTTTATGACAAGGAGGAATAGCAATGGCAACACCCGTATTAATTATTGGAAAATCTGGTTCTGGCAAGAGCACCAGTCTTAGAAACTGCCAGAATGAACACTGGAATCTTATTAGAGTATTGAATAAACCGCTTCCGTTTAAAGGAAAGATTGACGGATGGTTTACAGACGATTACCAGCAGGTAATGAAGTGTCTGATCGCATCAAAAGCGGAGTCAATTGTGATTGATGATGCAGGATATCTTATCACGAATCATTTCATGAAAGGACACGCTTCTGCTGGAAAAGGTAATGCAGTGTTCGCTCTGTATAATGACATAGGAGATTACTTCTGGCAGTTAATCCAATTTATCGTTACGAAAGTTCCGCAGGACAAGATCGTGTACCTTATGATGCATGAAGAAAAAGATGATTCCGGGGAAGTAAAACCTAAGACAATTGGTAAACTTCTGGACGAAAAAGTTTGTATCGAAGGTATGTTTACTATCGTTCTCAGGTGCATTGAAGAGAGTGGAAAATACTTATTTGTCACCCAGTCCAGTCAGGGAGCAGTAAGCAAGTCCCCAATCGGTATGTTTGACAGCTTAACTATTGATAATGACCTTGCAGAAGTTGATAAGGTTATTAGAGATTACTACGAATTAGGAAAAGGAGAGAATAAAGATGAATAAACCAACAGCGTATGATACTACACAGGCAGCAGGAGGATTTGAAAAAATTAAGCTCGGCGGTCACAAGATGGTAATTAAGCAGGTATCAGAGGAAAAAACACAGAGTGGACTTAATAAGCTCATTATCTTGTTTGATTTTGCAGAAGGAGACGAGCAGGCGGGGTACTTTATGAAGCAGTTTGAAAATGATATCCGTCCAGACAAGAAATATCCGAATGCCGGCACTAACCATATGGTCATTGACGAGAGTGTAGAGTATGGCGTCCGTAATCTTAAAACATTTATCACATGCGTAGAAAAGTCAAATCCGGGATTTGCTATTAAGTGGGGTGATAACTTCGGACAGCAGTTCAAAGGTAAGTTGATCGGCGGTATCTTCCGAATGGAGAGAGACTGGTATGACAATAAAGAAGTAAAACGTCATAAACTTGCATGGTTCCGCAGTATTGAAGGAATCAAAGATGCAGATATCCCAGAAGAGCGCACCACAAAAGCCTATGACGATCATCTGAAAGAAGAAGCTATCATGGGAGCTAATCCGGCAGGTACGGACTTTATGAGTATTCCAGACAGCGTGGCAGATGATGTCCTTCCGTTCAATTAATATAGAGGTGAGCTTGCTTATGGGAGATAACAGAAATAATAGAGGAGAATCAAAAACAACTCTTTACAGAAGATATATTGACATGAAAGCGAGATGTTTAAATCCACAAAGTTGTAATTATAAATATTACGGTGACCGTGGTATCAAAATTTGCACTGAATGGCTTGGGAAAGATGGATTTAAAAATTTTAAAGAATGGGCATTAAAAAATGGATTTAATAAATCACTTTCTATAGATCGTATTGATAATAATGGAGATTATTGCCCCGAAAATTGTAGATGGGTAACTCAATCAATTCAAAACATGACAATGCGTCACAAAAATACAAGTGGATATGTTGGTATCTGTCGACATTCTTCTGCTGACAGATGGTATGGACGTGTAAAAGTTAATGGAAAGTGCTTTTATACCGGGATGTCAGAAAACATAACTGAGGCTGCGAAGATGAGAAACGAATATATTTTGTCACATCATTTACCAAATAAATTAAATGAGGTGATGCTATGATTGTGCAAATTGACTCGCGAGAGAAAAAGAAAGAATTGGAACGTATCAAAAAACAGTTCGACTCTCAGCATGTCAAATATTTTGTAAGCAAGTTATATTGTGGAGATTATCAGTCTTTAGACAATGCAAAACTCTGTATTGACCGTAAAAAGGATTTGCAAGAGCTTTGCGGAAATGTCTGCCAGCAACACGAAAGATTCAAAGCAGAACTTATCAGGGCACGTGAAGCCGGTATTCAGCTGATTATCCTATGTGAGCATGGACCAGATATTAAATCAGTTGGCGATGTGTATTTTTGGGAGAACCCAAGGAAACACAAAGTTATCTGGAGGACGATAAACGGCAAAAAAGTAAAGACTGTAATCTCTGACAAGGCTGTTGATGGCTGCCAGTTGTATAAATCTCTCTGCACAATCAGAGATAGATACGGAGTTCGATTTGAATTCTGTACAAAAGAAGAAACTGGTAAGAGAATCGTGGAGTTGCTGACATGACAAAAAAAGAAATTAAACAGTCAGTGAAAATGTCGGAGATCCTTTCCAGGTACGGACTAAAGCCGAATAGAGCAGGATTTATATGTTGCCCTTTTCACAAGGAAAAGTCAGCGTCCTGCAAAATCTACGATGATTCCTTTTACTGTTTCGGCTGTGGAACTGGCGGTGATGTGTTTGATTTTGTGATGCAATACGAATCCGTCCCTTTTAGTACGGCGTTTATTGAGCTGGGTGGCACTTATATATCAAAAAAAGGTAAAAGCCGCAACCAGATCAGACATGAAATGCGAGATATTAAATCAAAAAAACACAACCCTGTTCAGGATCCTAACGAGATTGAGCAGGTAGAAAAGAACATACTTATGTACGAAACAGCACTAAAAACGTTCCCTCCTGATTCAGAAGAGTGGTATATATGCCAGTTTAATCTTGAGAAAGAAAAAAGCAGACATGAATTGCTGTCTGTTAAGTCAGGAGGTGAGAAAAATTCTTGAAAACATTGAAAATTTACAAGCGCAAGACTTTATGGAAAAGCAGCTGTATGAAGAACTTTTTTCGGTAAAAAGTAAAATTGACCGTTCAGAAATCAAGTTTAAGTTAATGGACCGGGCGAAAAGTGTGAAAGCGAAGCACATAGCAGAAGAGTTCATAAAGGAATTTCAGAAAGTAGAACAGGAAAAGGAAAAAGAAGAAAAAACAAATCGTTCCATGCAGCTGGTTGAAAACATCACAAACTTTTATCCTGATTCTGTTGATAAGGAATATCCTAACATGGCTTGTGGCAGCTGGATAGCTACAGAGAACGGAATATTTTCCTCTGAAACATCTAAGGCAAAAGAACTTGTATGTCACCACCCGATCATGCCGATACGTCGACTGAAAAACATTGAAACAGGTGAAGAGCAGATCACGGTGGCTTTTAAAAGGGATGGATACTGGACAGAAATAACTGTTCCAAAAATCGACATTGTGACTTCCAGGGCAATAACTAATCTCGCAAGGTTCGGCGTACAAGTCAACTCAGAGAATGCAAGGTTTCTTGTGAAGTATCTGGCGGACGTTGAAATGTACAACGCCGATATGATTGACATACAGCACTCTACAAGCAAACTGGGGTGGCATGGTAATACATTTGTCCCTTACGACCTTTCAATCGTTTTTGACGGTGAATACCGCTTTAAAACGCTATTCCAAAGTATACAGGAAAGTGGAGACTACTTCAAGTGGGTGACTCTGGCTAAGCAGCTACGGTCATGCGGACGATTAGAACCGCGAATAGCACTGGCAGCATCTTTTGCGAGTGTTCTTGTACAGCCGCTTGATGTGCTGCCGTTCATCGTAGACTTCTACGGGCAGACAGGCGGCGGAAAGACGGTAACTATCAA
>OGPA01001353.1_pt1 | contig 20717 bp, 17 predicted proteins | sample 1552841 | NCBI WGS metagenome assembly OGPA01 (sample SAMEA2579916, study PRJEB22360) | human gut metagenome | reverse complement strand
TGAACGTGACAATTGGATGAGTGCTCAAGAAACGCTTGAATATGGTTTCATCGATGAAATCATGGCTAATAACCAATTAAAATAAACTGAGCTTGTCTTAAACAAAAGTCAGATGCAAATCGGTTGTATAAGGACCGTTTCATCTGGCTTTTTGTGTTATAATAGAAAACATGTTAATAATCAATGAGGAGTTGCTTGTGATTGATCAAGCTATAGAGTGTCTTGTTTCGTATTTTCTAAAGCTACCTGAGGTAGAGAATTATCGTTTGAAACGCCAGAAATTCGAAAATGACAGAGAACTTCAAGAGCAACTCTTTGCATTTCAAGAATTAAAAGATAGCTATGATGCTGCTAAGGCGTATGAGGCTTTTAGACCAGATGTGAGAGAGTTGAAACGTCAGGTTTTGCGAATGAAGCGCCAAATTGATCTAAACGAGGTGGTTATAGGCTATCGTCAGGCGGAGTTCGATTTGCAGATAATACTAGCTTCACTTGGCGAGGAGGTTGCTCAAGCTATCTCAAATCAGATTTTCATTGATACTGGCCTACCTCTTGCCCCTCATAAACCACATCATAAAAAGGGAGACACTAACATAAAGGAGAAGATGAGTCATGATTAAGCGTCAAGGCATTATTGTTTATTTATATTACAATAGAGACTTACGTAAAATTACCAAGTTTGGGGATGTTGTCTACCATTCTTATAAGATGCGTTATGTGCACCTTTATGTAGATCAAGACAGGGTTGAGGACATCTTGACAGAGCTTGAAGGAATGAAGGCAGTCAAAAAAGTTCTCCCTTCTTATAATATTTTAATCGGTAATTAGATATAATGTGTTAGGTTCTTTACTTTCTAAAGAATCATATTCTGATTGACTTATAGTTTTTATATTTAACTTATTCATCCTATCATCAATTGTTGTATCAATATAGTTTTTTAATGTTTGTGCAGTTTGTTGTAATTCATCTAAATTAATTTTTTTTGCCATTATAATTACCTCCTTTCATTTTACTAATAGTGTTAAAATAAAAAGCCATTACGAAATCAATCGTAATGGCTTTAGTATTTATATTATTATATTTTGAAGAAATATACTATGCATTATCATAAGTTATAAATTCTCCTATCCAACTTCCATTTATATAAGTTAATACAAACTCATATATATTATTAGCTGTCATCTCAAATTTACCTGAAGCAGGATTTTGTCCATTTTTCCATTTTACAGCATTGTCAAAAGTAGATTTCATTTTACAATTTATAGCATATAAGCGTATTTTAAGGAATGTAGGCATATCAGTAGAAGGTAGCCATATTAAATTATCTACAGTATTTACAGCAGTAACATATTGATATTTATCTTTTGTTAAGTAAATATCAGGATCACCAGTTAGTGAAGTTAAACTATCACCATATACAGGATCTGTTGCTCCATTACCTACTTTATCCTTTTTTAAGTATAATTCTCCATCATTTACGGCTAATTCGTAATTGGCAATATCTTTAGTTTTATCATCTACATAATTTTTTAATGTTACTGCAGTTTGTTGTAGTTCGTCTAAATTAATTTTTTTTGGCACTATAATCACCTCCTAAAACATTTGCAAGCATAGTTTTAACTTCATCTGATGTTGCTTCTAAATCACCATCAGATATTGCACTAGCTAATTCTGTTTTAGTATACAATTTCATTTTTAATGGAGAATTTGCACCATCCCATGGTAATACTAATTTATTTTCATTATTATATTTATTGCATATGAATATAGTACCTGTATTAGGAACTTTAGGATATATCCATGCACTATTAGTTGCATCAAATGTTGAATTTTCTGGAGAATATAAAGTATTATCACATAGCAAATAATATGGATTAGGTTTTGATGAATCAAATTCTATTTGTTTATTTATTACCCAACATCCATTTCCACTAGAAACTGGGCATCCAGTCCAATAATCTGAAATTGCATCAGGTCCAGTACCATTACCTTCATATATAACATTTTCCATTGAAGTTTTATCATCTACATATTTTTTAGTTGTTGGATGATAATCTGAAGTTGGAGTATATTCAGTTGTGTTAGTTTTAGTTAATACTTGATCAGCATCGGCTTTTTTAGTTACACTTCTACTATTATTATATTCACGTGTTTTATTAACTACATTATACTTAACACTTTCCATGTCACTAAAACTGAAAAATTCATTTGTTGATGATTTATATCCCATAGTTATAAATCTATCATTAGGATATATTACCATTGTATTAACCTTTTCATTATTTTTATATAAAGATATAGATACAAGTGTTGTAGTTGATGTATTGATATCATTTATAAAATAATAAACTTTATTATCTTCAAATTTTTCAACATTAATTATTTTTTTAGTACCATTTAATTCTATTATAGAAGATAATTTCTTAAATACTACAGTATCATCAACATATTTTTTTGTAGATGGTTGATAATCTTTTGTTGGTGTAAATTCAATAGTATTTTTATCTGTTAAATATCTAACAGTTTTTTCTACTTTAGGTTCTTCAGTAGCAGTTTTAAAAGTAACTGTATATACAATTCCATCTATTAATATTTCAATTTTTTTATCGTCTTTATATCCAGTTTGAATAATTAAATTATTCGTATTGTAGCTTAAGAAAAATGCAATTTCAGTATTGTCTAATTTTGTATATTTTATACCTAATCTTCCACAATTATCAGGACACATATAAGTTGTGTTTGCTTTTAAATCTGCTGCATTTACTGCACATATTTTTTGTGTAGTATTTGTAATGGTATTTAATTTTTCTGTATAAGGCAATATTTCTATTGGTCTATCTTTTAATTGAGCGTAGTTGTTAACTGCTTTTTCATCCACATAACTTATTGAAGCATATTTACTTATTTCTTTTTTATCAAATTTTTTATCAATATCAGCATATGTTAATATAGAATCGCCCATATTAATCAAATGAAATTGGTAAACACCATACACTCCATCTGCTGGAGCATCTTCTTTTAATGAAAATACAAAATAGCAATCGTTATTTTTATCAAAAGTGTTTGCACTTAAGTAATAAAATTGTAAAGTATCTGCATCTTCATTACTATCTAAAGAATGTATTATTGTTCCTTTACTATTAACTATATCTATTACAACATTTGGAGATTTTCTATAATATAAATAATATGTGTATACATAATAAAATGGTTCAATTTTTAAACCTTTACCAAGTGCAGGTTTTTTTGCTTTTACAGTTATTCCTTGATTTATATTATTTACATTTCTAAAAGTATTATTTGGAGCAGATGTAGTATATGGTGCTTTATTGTAATCATCAATATTTTCAGAACCCCATAAAGATCGATTCTTTATTAATAATATTTTTTCTTCTCTAGTTAATACATCAGCTTCATTATTTTTCAAATTTTCTATATCATATGGAAGATTAGTGATTTTATCAAAATTTAAATCAACTATAGCTTTATCTGGTAATTGATTCTTATACAATTCAATATACAAAGTTATGTTCTTTACTTCAAGATATTTACAAGTAGGTCTCATTAATCTTTCATCAGATTGTGGAGATGATGAATCATCTTCTACTGCAGCAATAACAAATAAACCAAATTTTGATTCTCCATTTTCATCTGGGTATTCTTCTCTAAGCATAATTATTAATCCATCATTAGTATCAGAATAATAACTCCCTCGCTCTAATTCAATATTTTTAGTAATATCTTGAGCACCATCGTTATAAGTTATTATACATTTTTGTGTCTCTGAAAGTTTATTTATTGAAGATAATTTATACTTTAAATCTTCATTTGTAAGAATAGAATTCTCTGGGAAAACTATATCTGAATCACTTATTTTATATAATGTTGCTTGATCACCATATACCTCACCAGTTACTGAAGATTCTGGAACAGCATTATTTAAAATATATGCATCATATTTTTCTGGTATTGCTTTAGTTTTACTATCTGTATAATTCTTCATATTAGTTACTGATTTTTTTAATTGATTAAGATTAACTTTGGACACTATAATCACCTCCTAAAACTTCTAAAAGCATAGCATCAACTTCTTCATCTGTTGCTTCTAAAACATTATCATCAACATATTTTTTATTAGTAAGGTCTTTATCATCTGTTGGAGTTCCTTCTTGAGTAACTTTACCAGCAAACCAACCATTACCAGACCAGTCTAATGTATATCCATTTGAACGATAATCTTTATAATTAAGTTCATCACGATATCCATTACCAACAATATGTGCATATTTGTTATCTTTATCTTCTATATTATATTTCCCTTGTACATGTTGATTATCTCCAGTTGCAATAGTACGATAGCCTTCTGCATGAGAATATTTTCCATTACTAGTAGTATAATATCCTTCTACATGAGAAGCTACTCCATTAGCATCTCCACCATGTCCTTCTGAATGTGATGATTGACCTGTTGCAGCAGTTTGTTCACCTTCTGCATGAGAATATAGACCTTTTGACATAGAAGCATACCCTTCTGCATGAGAATAATCAGCTCTAGCAATTGCTGATTTACCATTTGATAATGTATAAATTCCTGATGCTTCTCCATAAGAACTTACTATTATACAATTTTCTCCTAGAGTTTTATCTGGAGCAACATTACCAATACTTATAGACTTTTTAAATACTGGACTAGTAATAGGTGCATAAGAACTTAAATCTGGGTTAGTTGGTAATTCAACCCATTCAAATGTATTATTTTGGTTTTTAACTAATACTTTCCCAGATGGAGCATTTTTAAACAATAATAATATAGTTTTTGTATATTCATCTATATAATCAAATGATTTTAATGTACCATTAGCAGATATTGATGCTGATTTACTAGTTCTATATTCAGTAAGTAATTTACTTCCATCAGATTGTAAATCTGAATAACAAAGACCATATATTATATTTATATTTCCATTTTCATCAGTAAATTGAGCATCACCAGCTAAAAATACTAAATTATGCTCTGGTAATAATGGGAATAATTTATCACCAGTTCTATTACTATCGTCTAAGAATAATATAGGTAATGATTTACTATCTACATATTCTGTAGTAGCTAATCCAGCTATACTAGGTATAGTTGGTTTATCAGTTAAATCATTATAACTATGCTTAGCTTGACTATAAGCATAAGCAGCATCATAATTAGCTTTTAATTCATTTGTTAAATCATTATGAGTTAAACTCATACCATCAACTTTATCAACTTTTTTACCTATTTGAGTAGATACAGTAGTAGCAAAGTTGGCATCATTTCCTAATGCTGTAGCTAATTCTTGTAATGTATCTAAAGTTTCTGGTGCTGAATTAACTATTCCAGCTACTTTATCATCTACATATTTTTTAGTTGCTGGATGATAATCTTTTGTTGGTTCAAAAAGAGTATCTGATAAAGTATCTAACACAACTTTTGTAAATGTAGAAGTATATTCACTAGATGTTGTTCCAAATGAGCCATTTATTCTAGACATAGTTCCAAATGCACTTCTATGATATAAATTAAATTTATCTCCATTGATTGCTGATACATATATATAATCTGTACTTTTTCTTATTGTTGTTAAAGTTTTAGTAGTACCATCATCATATTTCTTAACTATTGCAGCAGATGCAACGTTAGGATATGATTCAAATGGGAATCTATATCTTTTACCAATTGTTAAATTATCTGTATAAATTTTAGCAATTTTTTCAGTACTAATTATTTCAAAATCTGTAATAACTTTAACTAATTCATTAGTATCAATATATTCCTTAGTATTATCTGGAAGATTCTTTAGTTTCTTTAACACGTCTTTATTACGCATTGCTTCTTACCTCCTTTTCAAATTCATTAATTTATAGTTCAAAATAAAAAACAAAGACCACTATGTTATCCATAGTGGTCTCTTTATTAAAATATATTTATTGAAGTTATTTCTTCTGTAGTTTTAGCATTTTTTATTTTAGTTTTTAACAATTCATATCTTGCATTTAAATCATTTAATTTTTTATTTCTAGCATTTTCTACTATTACTAATACACTTTCCATTCCTGTATCACATTCTAAAGTTTCTTCTGTATAATTCTCCTCAGAATCATCCCTAGAAAGAAACACGTAATGAAATTTATCATTAGTAAGTCTAGATCTTAATACATTTTTTTCATTGTCTGGATATAAAACTCTTAATCCATTTTCCATTTTAATATACATTAATGTTTCCTCCTTTCTTATGCTGATATAGTCCAATTTTTATTAACTCCTATTGCTAAGATTTCACTTCCTCTTGGAGAATTCTTTAAGGTGTTCATATTAGCAGAGCCTAATAATAGTGTTTTTACTTTCTTAACATGTATAACTGTTCCATCTTCTTGAGTTACATCTTCGTATTCTTCCCATCCAGTTGCATCCCATAAGATGTTAATTATTTTTTCTATAGTTGTTAAGTTTAATTTAGTATTTGCCACATTTAATGAATCTATAATTTCACTATTATTAGTAAATGTTATAACGTTCAAATTTGGACAATAAATGTAATCTAATCCTTTAGAATTATATAGATTTAAATTGTTTAATTCAATTAAATTAGGGTTATTAGAACCAATGAATTGTACTATAGATCTTACATTAGATGGATCTTCCATATTTAAATTAATAATTTCACAAGTTGCTGAATCTAATATTCCTTGGATATCATTACAATTAGCTGGTATAGTTATATTTAATGTCTTAGCAGCAGCACTACTAAACATATATGATGCAGAAGTTATTGTTGATGGTAAAACTATTGTTTCATCTTCAATAGCTGTGTTTCTAAACATATAAGAACCTGAAGTTAATCTTTCTGGAAGATTACCAGCTCTACTTATTGCTGTACTATAACACATATAGTTTGATACTAAATATCCAGTTAATGTTGCTGGAAGCATTGGTGCTTTTTTCAATGAATTACAGTTCATGTATGCAGATCTTGTACTAGTTATACTAGAAGGAAGTAAATCTCCACCTGTTATAGCTTGAACTGCTACACATCTAAAGAAACTATAATTCATTGTAGATAATGTAGTATTTTTATCTAGATTATTTAATATTATAGTAGATAATGCTGAATCACCATAACACATGTAATCCATAGTTACAGCTTTACTAACATCCAATTCTAATTTTTGTAATTGTGTACATTCCCTAAAAGCATTATTAAATACTTCAATATTAGAAGTTCTTACTGTTCCAATCTTTTGTAATTTAGAGCAATATCCACACATTAATTCTGCTGAAGTATCTGGATTATTAGCTATATTAATATTTCCTATTGAGAATAAATTTTGAGATCTCATAAATAAATATTTTAATCTACCAGTATTTAAAGTTATATCTCCAATAGTAATAAGGTTACTTCTATTGAATATTCCATAGTCATAAGCATCATCATATACTTGTATTCCATTAGGGAAATTAAATTCTGTAATATTATTTAAATTACTTTCTTCAAATAAATTTTGTCCAATATTAATTCTATTAGTTGATTTAAATGATACAGTTTCTGAATTAGTTAAATTAGCTTTTGCAAAAGTAAAGTCTCCTATTTTTTTTATCTTTGGAGCATTACTTATTATAGTAGCTACATTATTCCAACTCCAATTTTGTCTACAATTATAGAATGCTTTTGTAAAGTTTTCTACAGTTTCAAATGATTCTGGTAATATAATTTGTAAACTATCACTACTACTATTTGAAAATGCATATTCCAAAGTAGTTCCTTTATATTCACTATAATCAACTACTCCTTGTGGAGAAACTGTTGTTGTATGACAGTTAAATGATAAAGGATAATTAACACATTTAGCACTTATATTTTTCATTGTAATTAAGCAATTATCTTCAGTACAAATATTATATATATCAAAATCATTTATATTTAATGCAGTTAAATCCCAAATATTTTGTTCAGAATCTACAGTAATACTATCAGGATTATATAAGTTAAATATACATGTAGGATTAGTTCCTTCAAGTCCATTCCATGCAGTTCTTTCGTTATCATAATAACTATTACATCTAAGATTTTTCAAAGTAGTAGGTACTTTTAAATTATAAATTAATGATGCTGCTAAGAAACTTACGGATTCTATTGTAGATTGAGATATATCTAAATTGTTACATATAAATGTATCATATTTATTTCTATTTACAGGACTATTTACAGGTCTTGTAGGTAATTCAAAATCACTACTAGATTGTCTACCATATCCAGTAACTATTAATTCTTTTAAAGCTGTTGCTCTTATAGTTTTAATAGTTATATTCTCTCCACTTTGAGCTTTAGCATGAGTATAAGGTACAGTATCATTAAATACTTGTACACCCAATCTAATTTTTTCTATTGAATCATTATTATAGATATTCATTTCATTTAAATTTGAAGTATCTTGTACTACTATTTCTCTTAAATTATTACAAGAATTATTTAAACTTAATTTAACAATTCCAGATAAATTAGCAGAAGTACTAGCTCCAAATTTTAATTCAGGGCAATCAGTAATCTCTACATTTTTAACATTATGACCATCTTCTAATTCAACAACATTTAAATTTGGACAGTTGTTTAAAGTTATAGTTTGAATAGTTTTAGATAATATTAATTCTTTTATATTACTTCCTTTAGGATTTAATTGTACTTCAGTTATTTGTGTATTCTTACAATTTACTGATTGTATATTTGCACAATTACTTACATTTAATATAGGTTGAGCTGATGCTCCACTACCTAATTGAGTACAATCTGATAAGTCTAATTCAGTTAAATTACTACATTTAGATATATCTGTATTATATAATTTTTCTGAATGACAAACTAATTTAGTTAGCCTTGTTGCATTACCTAAAGATAATGTTGCTGGTTGCATATTACTTAAATCTCCTAAAGATTTAATATATTTACCACCATAAACTATTACTTCTTGGTCAGTTGCTGTAGACATATATGCTTTAAATCTTACAGTTTCACCTTTTTTAACTCTTAATTTTTGAGTATCTCCAGCTTTATTTGTCCATTTAATTGTAAAATACATTGAGCAAAATGTTTGTATATCTACATATACATTACCAAATTTACTAGCTCTAAGAGTTACAAAGTCAGCTGTACTAGTATTATAATCATACATTGTATCAACGTATAATAATCTATCTTTTAGCCATTGTTCTATGAAAGAACCTGCATCACCATGTAAAGCATATATCCATGTAGGGTATTTAAGATATTTATTTTCCATATCTCTATTATAATAATATTTAGGAATTTTATTTATTTGCTCATCTAATATGTATTTATACATATTTTCTAGAGTTAAAGTAGTTCTTCTTAATTCAGCATATTCAGCTTTAATATCTTCTTCAAATACTCTCATAACTTTTTCCCATAGTTTAGATGCTGTAGTATTGAATGTATCAGCTTCTCCTATTTCTATATCTGAACCAAATCTTAAGTCACCACTATTGTCTAGTCCCATAGTTGTATCACAGTCATAAGGCTGGATATACCAGATATTTCCTCCATCCCAAGAAGCTAATTTCATATTCTTACCTAGTGAATCGACAGCACCCATAAGATTTACATATATTAAATATCTTAATACATATTTCTTATTGAAATGCTTTTCAAAGTTTTCTTTAAACTCTTCATCACTTGCATCATGAACCCATTCAACTAAGCTTTTTATTTCAGTAAAGTTATCATTACCTGCAGCTCTTGTTGGTGGATATAAGCACATAAAGTCAGCTTTATAATATGCAGTTGGGTCGCCAGTACCAGTATATTTAAAGAAAGCACCAGCAGTACTATCAGAGTTTGCAGCTATTTCATATACTAAAGTTTTTTCTTCGTCTTCATAACCATATGTCTTAGCGGAATATCTATCTGTATTAAAGTTATAAATACCAATTAATTCATCATTAATATACATTAACATTGGGAATCCATTTATAGCATTTCTTACTCTGCTATCTTTTAATTGAGCTGGATTCTTAATTGTAAATACACAGTCATTTAAGAATTTAGCTATACCAGCATTTCTACCATGAGAACTTTCCATATAGTCTGCTTTAAAACAGAATATACTTTCAGGTATACCATTTGGATATGGAGTATATAAATATTCTTTCATATCAGTATCACGTAATGTAGCTTGATAATTCTTTATAGAATAACCTATTGATGATGTACCTTGCCATTGTACTAGACAATAAGGTAAATCAAATGACTGTCCATATTTTTCTGTATTAGCTGATTCATATTTTAATCTCATTGTATTAGCTTGATATAAACTCATACCTTCTGTACTACCATACATTTTCATCTTTGATAATGTACTATTATTAAATTCAAAATTATAATTTATTTTTTGTACAGACATATCAAGTTCATAAGCTAAAGTATTCTTTAATATTTCATCTTTGCTTAAAGCACGTCTATATATTAATATATCCTTTATTCTACAACTACCTATATTTGCCATTAAACTATCACAGTTTATATAAATTTTTCCATCATGTGAAAAGTCTTCATATATAGCTCCAACACCAGAACCTGAATCATTTAATTGGAAACTTCTTGAGCAAACACCATTTATATATACATGAGCAAATTTATTATTTCTATCTATAACAAATGATACTTTTATATATTTATCTGGATTAACAAATCCTATACCAGTATTAGCTATAGAACGCATTGAACATTGGTCTAGTCCTACACTAAAACCTTTTTGACTCTTAGTATCAGAATAGTCAATAACTTTAGCTTGATCCATTCCTATGTCTGAGCATTTATAATAAACTTCTATTGTTGAACCTCTAGTAGCATTATCAGCCCATGGACTATAATCAATTATACCGTAAGCACCACCATCACATACTAACTCACCACCAACCCATCCATTAGATGAGAAGTTGAATCCATGCAATTCTAATCCAACACCATTAAATGTAGGATTAGCTCTATCACTATCTTGATTAGTTTTAGTTGTTGGGTCTAATCTAAATACTAATCCTTGTTTATTTATACTTAATGGAGTATAATCCCCTTCTACTACAGTAAAAGAACCTTCTACAACTTTATGATCATCATCAGCATTTACTTCTATTTTAAATGTATGATTTCCGATAGCCATATCTGTTATAGTCCAATAATAAGAACCTCTTGAAGAAGATAATGTTTTATATATCTTATCATCTAAATATAATTTAACTTCAAATTTTCTTAAACTACCATCAGATATACGATAGTTTACCATTATTGGTACACCATGATCAAATTTTCCACCTTTAAAAGTAGTAGATAAATATAGTGAATCAGAGTTAATTACAACAACATTGAATTCATATGTTTTAGAAGTATATGTTCCATCAGTTGCAAATATCTTAATGGCATGGACACCAACAGATAATTCAGATAAATCATAACTATTGAATCCTTGTTGACATTCTTGTTCATAATTATCTCCATCTATATTTATTTTTAATTTAACTGGATTAGATGTAGCTGAAGATATTTCATAATCCATAAATATTTCATCACCAATCATGTAATCGGCTTCATAATCAAAATTTAATGTTAAATCTATACCACCACTTATTACAGTCCAAGAAATCATATTAGACATTAATTGACTTCTATCTCTTACATATACAGATACTTTAGTTTGTAAATTAGTCATCTTACCTAAATTTAAAACATTGTTACCTTGCTTTACTGTAATTGTATCTACTTCAGCATCATCAAATAAAATATATGCCAATCCTTCTCCTAAATTAGGAGAAGAAAAGAATACTGAAACTTCTAAATTGGCATCTGGATCTATAATTATTGGAGATTCAGTTGTACTAGTTATAGTTGGAAGTGTTGTTCCACCTCCACCACCTCCTGAACCTCCACCACCATGTTCTTTAAGATAATCAATATCACTTTTGTGTTTAGTTAAAGTACTATTTATAGTTGCTATCTTTTCTAAACTTTTATTATTCCAAGTAGCTATTTCTTCTAATGCTCCTTCAAGATATTGACTCTTATATGATTTACTAAGATTTATTATTGGAAAATTAGAGGAGTTAACAACTTCTCTCCATTCTCCATCAATATATAATCTTGGCATTTATATCACCACCTATTTATTTCTTTCAGAATAATTTATAGTAAGTTGATCAAATAAACTATCTGATATTTTTGATAAATCATTACTTACTATTGTATTTTTATATTGGTCATATTTTATAATACCAGTTATTTCATAGAATTTATAATCTATTTTATCATATCCTATACTTAATGTAGCATAGCATGGATTAGTTGGTAATTTTTGTTTAACTATCCACCATGGAGCACCATCAGCATTTGCATGTTTAGTACCTTGTAATGATGTAGGTAGAGTTATTGGTTTTTCTTTACCTGAAAGTTTAAATCCACAAGCATGATTTAATATATAAACAACACCATCCGCTTTGTGTTCAGTTCTATCTATTTCAGTAACACCATCTGCTTGGAATTCATCAACTATTTTTAATTCTGAACTACCACTAACTTTAGTTACATAGTCATTATAAGCTGGTGATTTATCAAAATCATATCCAGTTTTCAATGCTTTACTTCTAGAATATGCATGGTTATGACCACATAAAACTAAATCTATTTTCCATTTTTCAAAATGAGCTACCCATCTTTGAAGTCTTATAGTTCTACCAACTGTAAATGGAGATAAATGAGCATAAACTATTACCCATCTAGGTTTAGTTTCTCTTTGATTAACTTCTGTCATATGTTGATCGAACCAATCCATTTGTGCTTGAAGAAATGCATCAGTACTTGCATATCCTCCTTCTGTACCTTGACCATTTACATAAGTAAAATCTGTATTACTATTTAAGCAAATAAAATGAGTAAATCCTAAATCAAATGAATATACTGAATTAGCAAATTTATTATCTTCATAAATATAATGCTCATAAGCATCACTAAATTTTTTAGATACTAAGTCATTATTACCAGCAGTTATCATATGAGGAATATTTCTTACTAATTCTCCAGAATAATTATAATATAATCTCCATTCCCAACATCTATTGCCATTTTGAGATATATCTCCTGTGTTTAAATGGAAGTCATATTTCTTATAACCATTATTTTGTCTTAAATGTTGAGCAGCTATTTTCCATACATTATATTCTCTTTCAGTCCAGCTTTGTTGGTCTGAAGTCCATAGCATATTAATTGTTTGCTCTTGTTTATTATAATCTTTAACTTCAAATGTTGCTATATCTGAACAACAACCTTCATATCCTACTTTATATTCATATACACCAACGTCTAAATTACTTACTTTTGCTTTATGAACAGTACTTACGCCTTCCATATCTTTTACAATACTCATACTAGTAAGCTCACTATTCCATAAGTTTTCTCCTACTTTTCTATAATAAACAAAACCTTCTCTAGCAACTGGTGTTCTAAAACAGAAACATCTACTTGTATCTTCTTGACCAAAAGATATATTTATTAATGCTGGTGATGTTTGAGATTGAGTAACTTTATCATAGAACTCAGTCCATCTACCATCTTTTAAACTTCTAGGTCTATACTTAGTTGTATCACAATTAGTGTAATCTATTGGTTCACAGTCAGCTTCATTATTTTGTTTAACTAAAGCATTTGAACCTATATTTTTATTACCACTATTAGCATAATCTATTCTATGAATACCAGTATTTTTATCCATACAATGTAAATATCTAGTTTCATAAGCCCATACAGTTTCGTCTTCTTTCTTTCCACCAGCACCTAATAAATCTATATATCTACCATTAGTTGAAGAAACTTGACCTAGAGAGTCTAATGTTTTTCTTAATGGATTATCTTCTGGTGTTTCACTACCTATACAAAGATAAACAGAAAATCCTTGATTAGATAATTTAATATCCCATTCCATATCATAATCTAATATTGGAACAGTTACTGAATCACTATAAGGATCTGTTTGTTGAGCACATCTTATAAGAAATGAATGTCTTGCTGGAATTATTCCTTGTAATTCTAAAGATTGCCAGTTTCCTGATTTAGCTCTATACCAAAGATATAATCCTTTAAGATTTACTTCTTGTTCTTGGAAGTTATATAATTCTATAAAACTATGAGAAACTGGAGTTATTACACCAGCTTCAGTACCAGCACCATACATAGAATTGATTATTAAACCATCATATAAATTATTTTCTCCAGAAGAAGGAACACGTCCAGTAAACGCTTCTTCTTTTATCTTTACTAAATCTCCATTTTTTAAATAAATTCTATAATCTACTCCTTTATCATCTGTAATTGGGATATATGTTTTATCGTCACTAGTTCCTAAATAATCTTTAAGTGCTTTTAATTGAAAAGTTGTAGTTCCAGTACCTCTTACATATACTGGTACTATTTCATTTCCTGTTACTGAACTTAAAAAATTTGAAGAATTTAATTCTTCAATAGTTTTTCCTGTTATTGTTGCCATATTATTCACCTTCCTTATTTAATTAAAAATATTTCATTATCATTGATTTTTAATGCATTTGATTTATCAATCATCAAAGCATTTTCAATACTTTCTTCAGGTTCAGAAGAGCTACTTTTATTAAATAATAATATAGTATTCTCATCTATTAATAAAGGAGTGTTTGTATCTATCATTATAGCTGTATTTATAATATCCTCACTTGGAGTATCTCCTCCACTACCTCCTCCTCCTGAAGATCCATGTTCTTCTAAATATTTAACTCTAGCTTCAAGTAAATCTATTTTACTTTCAAGATTTTCTATTGTTCGTAATAAAACTTCAAAATTTACTTTTTCTTCTGGAGTTGTAGCTATAGATTGTTGTTTAGGATACCATATCATATTAGTATCTTTTGGTGGATTCTCTGAATATTCATATAATTTATCTTTTTCCCATCCGTCTTTAGTATACTTATAATAACATTTTTCAGATTTTACAAAGCATTTAATACCTTCATAAACATAAGCTTGTAATGTTTCATTTGTTGTCAATTCTTCATATGTATTTACTGAAAGTATAACACTATTAAATGATTTATTATCAGTATAAATTTGAAGAGATTTAGTAAGTTTCTGTAAGTTGCTAGTCAAGACAATTAACCCCCTTTCTTAAATTAATTTATATATATGTTATGATTTAGCCCATATTTTCATCAAACAATATATTAATATCTATATAAGGGGGTGTATTTTTAATGGCAGGTAAAATTACTATAAATGAATTAAGTGCCTCATTAATACAATATCTTAAAAATTTGATCAAAGAAGAAGTTGCATCTAGTGGAGGTGGCTCTGGTGGAGGTGGTGGTACTGTTACTGCTAGCCCAGTAAAATATCTAAAAAGTTCAATATCATTAAAATACGGAACTAGTTCAATAACAATACCAACTAGTTTTAATTTTAATGCATCAAAAGATTTATTAATGGTATTTAAAAATAGTACTTATTTAGAAGAAGATTATGATTATACTATAAATTCTTCAGGTACTACAATAAATATGATGTCTAGTAATGGATGGTTCGCATCTGAAGATGCACCAGACTGTTTATTTAATCTTATTGTATTTAAAAATGTAGCTAAAGGATAGGAGGTGGCATAGATATGGATCTATCTATGTATATTAGCAATGATTATTATATTGTAGTAGTTCTTCTATATGCTTTAGGTGTTGGAGTTAAAAAACACAAAAAAATAACTAACTGGTGTATACCTATAATATTATCAGTATCTGGAGTGGCAATATGTTGTGGAATGAGTTATGCTACAAAAGAAACAATTGATATTAGTACTGTAATGCAAGGTATACTATGTGGTTTAACAGCTGTAGGTACTAACCAAATAATTAAACAAACAGTACAAAATGTATCACTCAATACTTCAGATAATTCAGATGCACAAGGTTAATCTGATTAGTGAGGTGATATGATGGGAAGAATTACTGAAAACGAATTAAGTCAATCTTTAATGGAGAAAATAAATAATAAGTCCTCATCAATTAGTACCCATAAAGAAGCTATAGATAAAACTTTTTGGGCTACATCTACAGATGGATTATATTATTATTTTATATCTCATAAGCTAAATTTAGCTGAAGAAGATATAATTGATTTAAAATTAGTCGATTCAGAAGCTGGTGAAGATGTATTTGTATCTTATAAGGTTTTGGATAAAAATTCGTTATACATTTATTCAATAGATAAATATGCTGGTGAATTGATTATTAAATATTAAAAGTATAAAGGAGTGAATTATAAATGAAACAAAGAGATGTCTTACTTAAATTAAAAAATCTACCAGATAATACAAAAACAGTATTAGATGGATTAGAAAAAAATAAAGCACCAAAAACAGTAGTTTCTGATGATGCTGCTGGTTTAATGTCCGCAGCTGAACATACTAAATTAGCTGGTATACCTGCTAATGCTAACTACTATGTCCATCCTGAATCACATCCAGCTACAATGATAACTGGATTACATTCTGTTGCAACTTCAGGTAATTATAATGAATTAAAAAATAAACCTACTGACTTAGGAGCATTTACAAATAATGCTGGATATGCATTACAATCTGAATTACATGACCATGCTAATTTAGCAGCATTAAATAAAATAACTGATGCTAAAATAACTAAATGGGATGAACCAGTTAAATGGGGAGCTATAGAAGGTGTTCCTAGTACTATTATATATAAAAATAATAATATATCTCTTTTAAACAATGATAAAGGATATGTTACTAGATCAGAATTAGATGATGCTTTAGGTGGAAGTGGTGGTATATCAGATTCTAAACATACACATGCAAATAAAGCTGTATTGGATTTAATATCTGCAGAAAACTGGTCTTCTAAAGTAGATACATTAACTACTACTGTAGCTACTACTAATTGGGCTTTAGATGATGACGGATTATATAGCTGTACAATAACTCATAATAAAGGTAAAAATGCAATAGATGTAACTGCAAAAACTGCAGCTGGAGAAAAATTATTTATAGATTATTCTTCAACTGAAAATACTGTAACTGTAACTACATCTGCTCAATATGCAGCAACTATAAATATAACTTATGCTAACCAAGCATTAACTATATAAAAAATAAAACACCCATAGCTTTTTAGCTATGGGTGAATTTTTTACAATTTTATTACGTTAGTGTAGTTACATTTTCCTTCATATATTCCTAATGATTCTATAGGGAATACTATATTATTTGAAACTATGGTATTGAAATCTATAAAATCAAGTACCCATTCTGGTGTCTTTTCATTTATTGGTATAGCTAAAGAAGTTATTTCTCCTTTGAAAGTTGATGATTTTAATAAATTACTTATTTTTTCATATAATTCTGGATTAGTTTCTTTAAGTGGTTCTATTGTCTTTGAATTTATTAAAACTTTTACTATGTCTATAGAATTTATTTGTGTCAAATCTAATGCTTCCATATCACTATCTTTAAGTTCATTATAAGCCATTGCAGCTTTTATACCTTGAACTGTTTCAGGATCTTTATATGAATACATTGATTTTATTCTAGAAGGAATATAGTAATCTTTACTTCCTGAAGATAATGAAGTATATATATCTTTTTCTAATTTAGCTAAAGATTTTAATACTTTTATTTGATCTATAGCTGGTGTATTTAATATATCTTCATATAATATTTCTTTTAATCTACGTCTAGTTTCTTTATTTAATGTAGATTTATTCATTGGAAGTCCTTTTACATCTAATGCTTCTTCTGGTGGTATTTGATTTCCTTCTTGTATTTCTTGTATAGATGCATAATTCTTTTTATTATAAGTAAGTAATACTCTTCTAAATAAGAATTCATTTTTCAATATCATTTTACATTTTCTATTTGGAGCAGCTGAATGAGAATTTTCAGTATATCTTACCATATAATCATTAGCTACTTTATCTAAACAATATGCCATAATATTTATTATAGAATATCTTAATCCATCTTGAGGAATTACTTTATTTGTATCTATACATCTTTTAGTTTCAATCATATCTTCATCATAGAATGAGTATTCTTCTTCTTCTACTATTTCATATGGAATTTCTTCTGTATCTTTATCATTAGCTAATACATCTAAATAAGATATAGCATCTACTTCTTGATGTTTTATTGTCATATCTATTCCATATATTTTTTGAAGTATATAATTATACCATCCATCTAAAGATATAATAGATGAATCGGTATCTGTTATTACTGATACTGATCTATACATTTGATTATATTTATCTAATCTGTCTATTATTTGATGATCATAATACACATATTCCATTAGTAATTCGCACAATACTTCTAATTGTGGTTTTATACAATCTGGTGGTGTATTTGGATCTAAGAATGGTAATTCTAAATCTTGTAATATTGTAACTATTGCTTTTGTCATTGAAGAATTTTCCATAAATTCATAAAGATTATTTTTATAATATACTCTATTAATATCTTCTTGATCCATATTCATTAACATATTCCAAAGTATATCCATTTCTTCATATGTAGGAATATAATCAAATCCACAAGTCATTACTAATTTAACAAAACAATCTTTTCTTGTAACATTTCCGTCTAATATATTATAGTCTTTAAATCTTCTTCTAGGTTTTTCAGACATTATATTTCCAACAAATGTCACCATTTCATTAAATGAATTAAACTTACAGTTGTTATTTAAGAACATTTCAAATTGTAACGATGCAGCTGATATCAAGCTTCTGGCTTGAGTAGTTACTGTACTTGAAATATATAAGTTATAGAATATACATGTGTGCTGTCCTATTGCTCCATAAGTTCCATTAGCATCAATTTTATATAATTGTTGCATTAAGTTGTGCTTCTCATAATCCTCTGAACCTTTTGGATATTTAAACATTTCTTTTTTCTCTTTTACCCTGTCATCTAAGAAACCTGAAATCATTAATGATAATGGATTTATTGCATCAGCATGTTTCTTAAACATAACACCATACGCTGTTATAATTGGTTCTCTACTGATAATATAATCAGTTAATTGTAATCCTGTCATTTGTTTTTGTTGCATAAGATAGTTATTGTCTATAACGCAATCCCAATCTTTTAATCTGTTTTTTACTGAATAATCTACTCCTTCCTCTAATTCCATCCAATTAAGGTTTGGAAATGATTTTTCAAGTAAAGGAATTGTAGCTTCCTTATACTTATTAATTATAAGTGGCTCTGGCTCATTAGCATGTCTAATCATATTTTATACCTCCTTCATTTATATAATATATTGTCAAAAAAATAATTAAAAATCACCAAAAAATAAAAACGGGAACGATTTTTCAATCACCCCCGTCTTGTTATCACCTCCTTAAATAATTACAAATCCTGGACTTGGTAATGGTGTAGCACCAGGACATGGAGTCGCTGACACTTTAGCACCAATTTTCTTAGCTCCAGCTAATAAAAACTTATGACTGTAAGGCATTGGAAGCCCTTTAAAGATTTTAGCTGGAGGTAGAAGTAAATAAGTTGAACCAAACACACCTAAAGAGATAGTACCAGCAGCCTTTGATATGCCGTAAGCTTTAGCAGCTTTACGGCTTGAAGCTGACACTACTGACATAAATGTTTTACCTGAATATTTTATCATAACTATATAACTCATAATATTTCTCCTTTCGTCCCACCCTTATATTTAGACGAGTATTATGGTGGGCTCGCCTTTTTTTATTTAAAATTGTATTATTTTCCTAGCTGTCAAGTCCCTAAGTAGATTGCACATAGGACTACTGTCTGGACCATTTAGGTCGTCTGTATATTTTAATTTAATTTTATTAGAATTAGGAAGATGGTACACCATCTTCACTATATTCATACACCACCAAGTTTTTGGTAGGTCAATTTTGAAGTTTATAATATCTTCTAATGGGTATTCCAACCCATCAGAAAACAGAACTAAGTTGTCATCTAAATTATATCTTACAGCTCTAATTTCAGAAGCACCGTCTCTTTTATGAGACACACCTGAAACTGAGAGTACGATTTTTGTCAATAAATCATTTTGTAACTCTTTTCTATAATATAGATCGTCTTTTATTTTTAACACTTTCTTGTATAATTCTTCTTCATAATTTTTTAACATAATCTTTCCCTCCGAAAAAAATATTTTTTTATTGCAAAAGAAAAAGACGGAGATTAAACTCCGTCTTCTCTTTTTTAGTCATATAAACCAGCTTCAACATCAGCCCAATACTGAGCTTCTTGTTCTTCAGCAACTCTATGTAACATGTTAACTCTAGCTGTAACTTCTTTTTCAAGATGCTTAACTAAATTGTAATCTAATACTAATAACTCTTTATGGATTATGATATCTGTTAGATATCCATCTCCATGTACTAAGTCCACACCTTCAAAACCGTAATTACGGATATCATATCCGTAGTGGTTTCCGTGTCTAACAAGTTCTATTAAGTCATCTGCTCTATCGCATCCTTCTGGTAATACTGAAACGTCTCCTGTTGCGTTGCATTTAGCAACTAATGTTTTAACAGCTTCTATTACTTTACTATTTGAACTAAATCTTGTACTCATAATATATTCCCCTTTCTTGCTGACTATATAA
>OGPA01001351.1_pt1 | contig 20724 bp, 14 predicted proteins | sample 1552841 | NCBI WGS metagenome assembly OGPA01 (sample SAMEA2579916, study PRJEB22360) | human gut metagenome | reverse complement strand
ATGATGGAAAGAGAAATTATTATCTGAAACCAAATGGTGTATGGAAGAATATTCTTATCGGAGTTATCGGTAACAATGAGGCAGGAGCGGCAACTACGGCGGCAAAAGTCAGAGAAATGGGTGTTGATGCCGTGATCGTCACAGGAGGCTATGATCCTTCACAGTATGATGGAATCATTATTCCGGGCGGTGGAGATCTGGATCCATCACGATATGGACAGGCAAATACAGGAAGCAGCAATATCGACAATGTACTGGATGACAGACAGATCGATGCAGTGAAAAGAAGTGCCGAAGCCGGAAAACCGGTTCTTGGCATCTGTAAAGGTATACAGCTGGTGAATGTCGCTTTTGGTGGAACACTGAATCAGAATATTGGAGGTCACATGGGTGTATGGCATTCGGCACATGTGGTTGCCGGTGGATGGCTCTCAGGAGTATATTCCGGTTCTGTGAGTGTCCTCAGCTATCATCATCAGTCCATCCGTGATCTGGCACCTGGTTTCCAGGTAGATATGCGGGCAGGAGATGGAACAGTTGAGGCTATTTCAAACAGTGCAAAACGTGTCTACGGTGTACAGTTCCATCCGGAACAGATGAACAATGATGCGGGAAATCGTTGTATGAAACAGTTTGTGGCGATTTGTACAAACTAATGGGAAAATGAAATAGATCAGAGAAAAAACAGGCAGGAGAGATCCGGAAAAATGGATTTCTTCTGCCTGTTTCTCATAATAATGTTGCATAGTACCAATCGTTTACAATGATTACCGCTCCCAGCGTCCCGAAGCCCCGCATGGAAGCACCAGTCCGGTATCACGAACCGGTAAACCGATCTCCTGAGAGTCCACATGACCGTTAAATGGTTTCAACTCGGTAGCAATCATATAAGTCAGTACTGCCGGAGCAAGTCCTGTTGTGTAGGAGTTTACCAGGAAGAATAACGGATCATCGCTGAGTAGTTTTGCACACAGCTTGATCAGCGGATGGATCGCCTCCTCGATCTTCCAGATTTCTCCTTTGGGTCCACGACCGTAAGACGGCGGATCCATGATGATCGCATCGTAGTGATTGCCACGGCGGATCTCACGTTCTACAAATTTTACACAGTCATCTACGATCCAGCGGATAGGGGCATCTTTCAGACCGGAGGAAACTGCGTTTTCCTTCGCCCAGGTGACCATTCCCTTAGAAGCATCCACATGAGTAACACTGGCACCTGCAGCTGCAGCGGCAAGGGTAGCACCACCGGTGTAGGCGAAGAGGTTCAGCACCTTGATCGGGCGTCCGGCTTTGCGGATCTTGTCACCGAACCAGTCCCAGTTGGTTGCCTGTTCAGGGAAAAGACCGGTGTGCTTGAAGCTGAATGGTTTTAAGTTGAACGTAAGGTCTTTGTACTGAATGGTCCACTGTTCCGGCAGGTTGAAGAATTCCCATTCACCGCCGCCCTTTTTGCTGCGGTGGTAGTGGCCATTCATCTTTTTCCAGCCCGGATTCTTCTTCGGGGTATCCCAGATAACCTGTGGGTCCGGACGAACCAGCAGATAGTCGCCCCAACGTTCCAGTTTTTCTCCTTTGGAGGTGTCAAGCACCTGATAATCTTTCCATTGATCTGCAATCCACATGATAAAATATCCTTTCTTTCTATATAAATGTATGTCTGGCTAACAGTATTTTTCCGGAAATTGGAAAAAAGCCTGTACATGTTCTATGAGTAAAGTCAGAATGTCCAAGGGACATACTTATCTATAGAATACCATAAACCGGAAAGACAATACAACAGCTATTTGAAAATGCAAGTTTTATGAAGAAAAGTTGCATAAAGGGTCTGGAAAAATAAAATATATCCGTATAATATGCCGAAAATGCAAGTGTTTCTTGACATATGGTCACTTTCTGGATAAAATATTTTCTAGTAGCGTTGTGTAGCGTAAAAGTACGGATGCTGCATAATGAACCATGATGGAAGCAAAAGCACAGGAGGAGATCTATGAAACCGTATAGTCAGTTAAGCAAAGAAGAATTAACCGCTCTGAAGAAAGAACTGGAGAAGCAGTTTGAGGATGTAAAAGGTAAGGGCCTGAAACTGGATATGTCTCGTGGTAAACCGGCAAAAGCTCAGTTGGATCTGAGTAACGGCATGATGGACATTCTGAACAGTGAAACCGATCTGGTAAGCTCTGACGGAGTAGACTGCAGAAACTATGGGATTCTGGACGGTATCAGTGATGCGAGAAAACTGCTGGCTGATATGAGCGAAGTGCCGGAGAGAAACATCCTGATTTATGGCAATTCCAGCCTGAATGTTATGTTTGATACTGTATCACGTTCCATGACCCACGGTGTTATGGGAAACACTCCATGGTGCAAGCTGGATAAAGTAAAATTCCTCTGTCCGGTTCCAGGATATGATCGTCACTTTAAGATCACAGAGTTCTTCGGAATCGAAATGATCAATGTCCCAATGTCACCGGAAGGACCGGATATGGATATGGTAGAAAAACTGGTAAGTGAAGATCCGGCAATCAAAGGTATCTGGTGTGTACCGAAATATTCTAACCCACAGGGATACACATATTCTGAAGAGACCGTTAAGCGTTTTGCAAATCTGAAACCGGCAGCACCGGATTTCCGTATTTACTGGGATAATGCTTACAGTGTACATCATCTTTATGATGACGAAAAAGATCAGGATTTCCTTCTTGAAATTTTGGATGAATGCGCAAAAGCCGGAAATCCGGATATGGTTTATAAATTTACATCTACATCCAAGATCAGCTTCCCGGGTTCTGGTATCGCAGCTCTGGCAGCATCTAAGGCAAACCTGGATGATATCCGCAAATACATTACCGTACAGACAATCGGACATGATAAACTGAATCAGCTTCGTCATGTAAAATTCTTCAAGGATCTTGAAGGTGTTCATGCACATATGAGAAAACATGCAGCAATCCTTCGTCCAAAGTTTGAAATGGTAGAGGCTACCCTTGAGAAGGAACTTGGCGGACTTGGAATCGGAGAATGGACAACACCAAAGGGTGGATATTTTATTTCCTTCGAATCCCTGGACGGATGTGCAAAAAAGATCGTAGCAATGGCAAAAGAAGCCGGCGTTGTTATGACTGGAGCAGGAGCTACCTATCCATATGGAAAGGATCCGAAAGACAGCAATATCCGTATTGCACCATCTTTCCCACCGATTGAAGAGCTTGAAAAAGCGGCACAGGTATTTGTCGTTTGCGTTAAACTTGCCAGTGTAGAGAAATTACTGGCTGAATAAAATTTCATATTTCCGAATGTTAAGGAGGCGCCATGGCGGAAAATAACAAGAGTATGGACAAAGGAAGAAAACTACTGATCGGTTTTATTATTGTACTGCTCCTGCTTACCGCAGGCGCCTACTTTTTTGGAGTTTATTATTTTACCGAGCATTTTCTTCCCGGCTCACAGGTGAATGGTTTTAACTGTTCTTATATGACAGAGAAGGAAGCAGAGAACCTGCTGGAACAGAAGACAGGGGTATATGCACTGGCAGTACAGACCAGAGGAAACGGACAGGAAGCAATCACAGCGGATGAAATTCAATTGAAATATACATCTGACGGCAGTGTAAATAAATTGCTTCACAAACAGAATCGTTTTAGCTGGTTTTTAGCATTCAGCCAGCAAATGACTTATGAGCTGCCTTCTTCTGTGTCTTATGATGAAAGCCTGTTTGAACAGAAAACTGCCAGTTTGAAATGTATGCAGGACAATGTAGAGCCGGTGGATGCGTATATAAAGGAAATCGATGATGGATTTGAAGTTGTTCCGGAAATTGAAGGAACAAAAATAGACCGTGATAAACTGATGGAGGACATCAAAAATGCTGTTACTACCGGCAGGACAGTTGCAAATCTGGAAGAAGACGGATGTTACATAAATCCGACCGTGTATACAGATGATCTGACAAAAGACTGCCAGCAGATGAATGAACTTACGGATGTTGTGGTTACGTATGATTTCAGCGACCGCAAGGAAACAGTAGATCGGTCTGTGATCAAAAACTGGCTGACAAAGGACGAAAATGATGATCTGGTGCTGGATAAGGCGGTTATTGCAGATTATATTTCGGAGCTTGCGAAGAAGTATGACACTGTAGGCACAGAACGAACTTTTTCTACTTATGACAATCAGGAAATTACGGTATCCGGTGGAAATTATGGCTGGGTGATCGACCAGGAAAAAGAAACAGATGCATTATATCAGGATATCATGGACAAAAAGACAGAAGTACGGGAACCTGTTTATGAACAGGAAGCGCAGAGCCGTAATACAAATGATATCGGATATTCCTATATAGAAATTGACCTTACCCGTCAAAGAATGGTATTATATCAGAATGGATCCCCGATTGTGGATACTGGTTTTGCGGCAAGCAGCAGTACGCCGACAGGTGTTTACAGACTGGGTGACAAGCAGGAGGCTGCTTCTGTAGATTTCTGGATGCCTTTTACAGACAAACTTGGCATTTATGGAGATTCCGGTCTGGTCATTACAGGAACGGATGTGTCAGATGAAACTGGGGATTCTGGCGATTTTGGAAGCTCAGAGGAGAGTGTGGATTTTGGCTCCTCAGACAGCTGGATGAGTACAGAAGGCTGTATAGTGCTGCCGGAAGAGCAGGCGCAGACAATTTATCAGAATGTAGATTCTGGATTGCCGGTAGTTATATACTGATACCAGGGAGAAAAGATCTGAAGCCATGTGAGCTTGCTCACAAGTGGATGAGTTAGAATATTATGTGAGGATGATGAGAAAATGAAAATTGTTGTATTAGCAGGTGGAACCAGCACAGAAAGGGATGTTTCAATCGTATCTGGAACAGGAATCTGCGGAGCATTGAGACAGAAAGGACATCAGGCAATTCTGGTAGATGTTTTCTGTGGTCAGGAAGAGGTAGACTGGGAAGATCCGTTCCCGGCAGAATATGATGTGGAAAAAGCAGCAGCTTATATCAGAGGATTTAATCTGCAGATGGCTGAACTGAAAAAAACAAGAAAAAATTTCTTTGGACCGAATGTCATCGATCTTTGTAAAAAAGCAGATTTTGTTTTCCTGGGACTTCATGGAGCCAACGGGGAGGACGGTAAACTGCAGGGAGCATTTGATCTGATGGGTATTCCATATACCGGAACCGGATATCTGAGCAGTGCCATGGCAATGGATAAAGGTGTGACCAAGGCAATGTTCCAGATGAGAGGTGTTCCGACTCCGGCAGGTAAGGCCATGAAGAAAAAGGACCGTGTGGAAACTCCACAGGAGCTGGGAATGGATTTTCCGGTTGTTGTCAAAACATGCTGCGGTGGCTCCAGTATAGGTGTCTATATTGTTGATAACCAGGAAGACTACACGAAAGCACTGGATGGTGCATTCACTTATGAAAACGAAGTAGTTGTAGAGGAATTTGTAGAAGGTGTTGAATACACAGTTGCTGTTGTGGACGGTAAGGCATATCCGGTCGTTCAGATCGTTCCGGTACAGGGCTTCTATGATTATGAAAATAAATACAAACCAGGTGCAGTAAAAGAAACCTGTCCGGCGCCGATTTCAGAAGAACTGACAAAACGTCTTCAGGAAGCAGCCGTGGATGGTTATCATGCACTGGAGATGGAGAGCTATGCCCGTCTGGATTTCATTGTGACAAAAGATGAAAAAATCTACTGTCTGGAGGCAAATACGCTTCCGGGAATGACACCGACTAGCCTGATCCCGCAGGAAGCAGCGGTTCTGGGTATGGATTATCCGACACTGTGTGAAGAACTGATCAAAGTGTCTCAGAAAAAGTATGCTTAACAGATGAATATGTACCTGAATTGAGGTAACATATCAGGAGAGGAAATCAGAATGAAAAATCTTACTTTGAGAAATCTTACAAAAGTATGTAATGGCATCTGGCATGGCGACAATGCTCTGCTGGATCAGGAGATTTCTGCAATTACTACAGACAGCCGTAAGATTGAGAAAGACTGTCTGTTTGTGCCAATCGTGGGAGAGAGAGTCGATGCACACCGTTTTATTCCGGATGTGATGACGAAGGGAGCGCTTGCAACACTTTCCGAGCGAGAATTGCCGGAGGCTGACTATGCATATATTCAGGTAGATGCTTCTCTTCAGGCAGTTAAAGATATCGCAGAGTTTTATCTGGAACAGCTGCAGATTCCGGTTGTAGGTATTACGGGAAGCGTTGGAAAGACCAGCACCAAAGAAGTGATCGCATCCGTCCTGAAAGAAAAGTACCGCACTCTGAAAACACAGGGAAACTTTAATAATGAGCTCGGACTTCCTCTTACAGTATTCAGACTTCGTGATGAAGATCAGATTGCAGTTCTGGAAATGGGAATCAGTGATTTTGGCGAGATGGCCCGGCTGACAAAGATTGCAAAACCGGACACCTGTGTGATCACAAACATCGGTACCTGTCATCTGGAGAATCTGGGAGACAGAGACGGAGTCTTGAAAGCAAAGACAGAGATATTCCAGTCTATGAAGACGAATGGACATATCGTTCTGAATGGTGACGATGATAAACTTATTACGGTCCGTGAGTACAATGGTGTGAAGCCAGTATTTTTTGGTTTGAACAGTGAACGTGATGTGTATGCCGATCAGATTGAAAGTAAGGGCCTGAAAGGGGTTGCCTGCCGTATCCATCTGGGAGAGGATGCTTTTGACGTACTCGTTCCGACTCCGGGAATACATATGGTCTACAATGCCCTGGCAGCTGCGGCTGTAGGACGAATTTATGGTCTGACGATCGAAGAGATCAGGAGAGGTATTGAAAGTCTTGAGACGATTCGAGGACGTTTCAAAATGATCGAGACAGATAAGTTCCTGGTCGTAGATGACTGCTACAATGCGAATCCGATGTCCATGAAGGCATCTCTGGATGTGCTTCATGATGGGGAAGGCCGCAGGGTGGCGATCCTTGGGGACATGGGAGAACTTGGTGAAGATGAAGCTGCACTTCACGAGGGTGTAGGCATACATGCAGCAACATGTGGAATTGATGCATGTGTATGTGTAGGAGATCTGGCTGTTCATATAGCAGAAGCGGCGCGCAAAGCGAATCCGGATTTCCCTGTATATTATGAAAAAACAAGAGAATCCCTTCTGGAGCATCTGAATGATTATGTACAGAAAGGCGATACGATTCTTGTAAAAGCTTCTCATTTTATGAAATTTGAAGAAGTCGTAAAAGCACTGGAAGAAATGTAACGGATAATTTAAAAAAGAAAATTTTTACGCAGGTGAGCCGGAAAGGTATTACCTGCGTAAATTTTTGTCAGTTAAGAGGGGAGTTTTGCGAGAATTTGACGAACGATTTTTGTTTCATATAGGACGGGGCAGGTGTAGAATAGGCTTAACGGTAAATATTGTATTCAAGGAGGGACTTATGCTGGAACGAATCATGGACCTGCAGATCCTGCTCTATCTGATGACTGTTCTTGGAACAGCTGGAGCGATAGGGATGCTGGCAGTACACCTTACTTACAGAAGAACCCTGCGAAAGACAAAAGCGACAACAAACCTGAGAGAAAAATGGCTGAATCTGTGGAAGACACGAGATAAACTCCTGAATCGGATGAATTTCCTGGTATGGATTCCATCACTGCTATCTACTGTATGTCTGGGAATGTCGCTTTTTTTTATATCCAGAATCCGTGACAGCAGAGGACTTCCGATGAGCTATCTGTATATAGGGACTGCCGTGCCAATTGTTCTTCTTGTCCTCAGGCAGGCTCTGGATTTTAGCTTCAAAGAAGAACTGGTTATGAATTCACTTGCGGATTATATTCTGCAGGCGCGTTCCTGCAAAGAAAACCCACCGGCCGCCCGTAAATACGAACCGGTGCAGGCAGTACAGAAAACAGATCCGGTATTCAAAGAGGAAATGGTGGAGCGGATTGCTGCAAGTATCCGACAGACTGCGGCGACAGGAAGTCATTTCAGCAAGATGCTGAGTCCGGAGGAGGAAGAAATCATGAGAGAAATCATCCGGGAGTTTATGGAATAACCAGGATATTTCTTGTAGAGTCGGGAAGGATTTGTTATACTTTCGATGTAAAAAGTGGTCACTGTGGAAATCGAAAGTAACCAAAAGAGATTACGTAGGAGAGAAAAAGGTCGGAAGTATCAGACCTTTTGTAAAAACGATATGAATAAAAAAAGAGTTATATGGATTGAGCTGCTTCGTGTCATGGCGTGTATTGGAGTTATTGGCATTCATGCAGGCTCACAGCATTTTCGTGATATGCCACTGGATTCGTCTGTATGGGCGGTTTCAAACTTTTATCACGGGATCAACCGGTTTGCAGTAGCATCTTTTATTATGATCAGTGGATGTCTGTATCTTGACAGTAAGCGGACATGGAATCTCAGACGTTTGTGGAAAAGAAATATTCTGCCGATAGCTGCAGCATATATTTTCTGGCAGATGTTTTACGCAGTATACAGGATTATTACAAATGGAACGCTGGCGAAGGGCAGCAAAGCAGCCCTGGTCAAATTTATGGTATATATCAGTAAATCTTATTTCCATCTCTGGTATCTTCCAATGCTGATCGGACTTCTGATCATCACACCGATGCTATGGGAAATTGTAAACAGTGCCAGGGGAAAACAGTGGGAAGAGTATATGATCGTACTGTTTCTGGTGTTTCAGATCCTGCCATATACAATAAATTATTTTCCACTTCCATGGAAGGATCATATCATGGATATTCTGCAGACCGTGCAGCCGGAAATGGTTACCGGTTACATAGGATATTTTATACTGGGGCATTATCTGTCTCATTATGAGGTATCAAAGAAACTGGAATATCTGGTTTATGTACTGGGGGTAATATTGATTTTGGCAGCGATCGGCTTGTGTTACATCAGCTCACAGAAATCAGGAAAACCAATACAGTCATTTTATGAGAACTACACACTGGCAGGATTTTTCTGGGGAAGTTCGTTTTTTCTGTTTTTCAAAAACCATGTATCCAAGATCAAATGGAATGAAAAACAGGAAAAGAGGATCTGCTATCTGGGAAGCTGCACTTTTGGAATCTATCTGATCCATGCGCTTATCAGAGATATTCTTCACAGAATAGGAATTGACAGTATGGTGATAAGTAATACTGCAATTGCGATTCCGGTTCTGATCACAATGATTTTTGTACTAAGTCTTGCTGCAGTTATGATCATTAAAAAGATTCCGCGAGTTAGTAAGTGGATCATATAAGAGTAGATATGTAAATAAAATAGAATCATTACTTCACAATAAAAAATCTGCCGGGGACAGGAGATGCCTGAACTTCGGCAGATTTTTTTAATCTTCTTCGATCACCTGGATTTCAAGATAATCAAACTCGATATGTTCAATAAAACTGTCCTGGCGAAATCTGGTCTTTGAATGGCGTTTGAAATCAGAAATATTACTTTCCAGCCAAATTGGGTTCTCCAGGTCAAAATCATAGCAGATTTCCTGCAGGGCATGAAAAATTTTGTGTGTTCTTGTATCTTCCGAGTCATCATCAATGACCAGATCTTTTAGCATGTGGTTGTCTTTCCACATTTTTCCCCATAAACGAAACATAATGCTGTACCTCCTGTAAGAAGTGATTTTATACTGAATCAGCAAAAACAATACTTTAAGTATAGCTATTCTTTATAGAGAAGTAAAGAAAATTTATTGCAGATTTTAGCGAGATAAAGTATAATAGTATTACTGTTCGCAGGTAGTATCCCGCGAGATGTTTTGCCATTATTCATGGCATAAATCGCAGAGCGGTAGATGCGTGATTTTTATGAATGGAGGAGTTACAATGAAGCTTTATGACAGTGGTATTTATCTGGTAAATGGCCGTGATATCGTAGAAGAAGAGAACATGACACAGCCGGTTTCCAGAGAAGAAGCAGCCAGAAATACAATGGCTTATGGTATCCTGGAAGCACACAATACTTCCGGAAATATGCAGAAACTGCAGATTAAATTTGACAAGCTGACATCTCATGATATTACATTTGTAGGTATTATTCAGACAGCACGTGCTTCAGGACTTGAGAAATTCCCGATTCCATATGTACTGACCAACTGCCACAATTCTCTTTGTGCAGTAGGTGGAACGATCAACGAAGATGATCATATGTTTGGCTTAACAGCTGCAAAAAAATATGGTGGAGTTTATGTACCACCTCATCAGGCAGTTATTCATCAGTTTGCAAGAGAGATGTTAGCAGGCGGTGGAAAGATGATTCTTGGATCAGACAGCCATACTCGTTATGGAGCACTTGGAACCATGGCAATGGGAGAAGGGGGACCAGAACTTGTAAAACAGCTTCTTAACAGAACTTATGATATCAACATGCCTGGAGTAATCGGAATTTATCTAAAAGGTAAACCAGTCAAAGGAGTCGGGCCACAGGATGTTGCACTGGCAATTATTGGAGCAGTATTTGAAAAAGGTTATGTAAATAATAAGGTTATGGAATTTGTCGGACCTGGTGTGTCTAATTTAAGTGCAGATTTCCGAATCGGTGTCGATGTTATGACGACAGAGACAACATGTCTGTCTTCTATCTGGAGAACAGATGACAAGATCAAAGAATTTTATGAGATTCATGGAAGATCTGAAGACTTTAAGGAATTAAATCCTGGAAAAGTTGCTTACTATGATGGAATCGTGGAAGTTGACTTAGATAAGATCAAACCAATGATCGCTATGCCATTCCATCCAAGCAATACATATACGATCGAAGAGGTGAATGCAAACCTTGATGATATCTTAGCAGATGTAGAGAAACGTGCATTAGTAAGTTTAGATGGAGCTGTTGATTATTCATTACGTGATAAAGTACGTGATGGAAAACTTTATGTCGATCAGGGAATCATTGCAGGATGTGCTGGTGGTGGATATGAGAATATCTGTGCGGCAGCTAACATCTTAAAGGGAGCAAGTATCGGTTCTGACGAATTTACATTAAGTGTCTATCCTGCAAGTACACCAATTTATATGGAACTGGTGAAGAATGGAGCAGTTGCAGATTTGATGCAGACAGGTGCGATCGTTAAGACAGCTTTCTGCGGACCTTGCTTTGGTGCCGGAGATACACCTGCGAATAATGCATTCAGTATTCGTCATTCAACAAGAAACTTTCCAAATCGTGAAGGCTCTAAACTTCAGAATGGTCAGATTTCTTCTGTAGCATTAATGGATGCACGTTCTATCGCGGCAACTGCAGCGAATAAAGGATATTTAACAGCTGCAACTGATGTGGAAGCAAGTGATTTTATTCCAAAATATCATTTTGATAAGACAATTTACGATAATCGTGTATTTGACAGCAAAGGTGTTGCAGATCCATCTGTAGAGATTCAGTTTGGACCAAACATCAAAGATTGGCCAGAGATGTCTGCACTTCCACAGAATATGTTGTTAAAAGTTGTTTCAGAAATTCATGATCCTGTTACAACAACAGATGAACTGATTCCTTCAGGAGAGACTTCATCTTATCGTTCTAACCCATTAGGACTTGCAGAGTTTGCATTATCAAGAAAAGATCCTGCATATGTAGGACTTGCAAAAGAAGTACAGAAAGCACAGAAAGCAATCGAAGCTGGTGAAGATGCAGCCGAAGCTTTTCCAGAAGTGAAAGATATCTTAGCAACGGTCAAAGAATCTTATGCAGATGTGACTCAGGATAATCTAGGAATCGGAAGTACGATCTTTGCAGTAAAACCAGGAGATGGTTCTGCACGTGAACAGGCAGCTTCCTGCCAGAAAGTATTAGGTGGATGGGCAAATATCGCAAATGAATATGCGACAAAGAGATACCGTTCCAACCTGATCAACTGGGGTATGTTACCATTTACAATCAAGAAGGGTGACCTTCCATTTAAGAATAAAGATTACATCTTTGTTCCAGAGATCCGCAAAGCGGTAGAAGACAAACTTACAAGCATTCCTGCATATGTAGTAAATGAAGGAATGAAAGAGATCACCTTAACATTAGGTGAATTAACAGATGATGAGAGAGAGATCATCTTAAAAGGATGTCTCATCAATTATTACAGAGATTAAAGGATTAAGGAGTAAATATACATGACAGGTACATTTTGGGCGATTCTTCCGCCGGTGATCGCAATTATTTTGGCATTAGTGACCAAGGAGGTATATTTATCGCTGATGATCGGAATCGCATCAGGCGCCTTGATGTATCATGATTTTCATTTGATCAAGGCCATGGATACGATTTTTGCGATCATGGGAGAGAAAATTGGAGCCAATTGCGATATTTTGATATTTTTAGTATTATTGGGAATTCTGGTAGCACTGATCACAAAATCTGGTGCTTCCAGAGCCTATGGAAAGTGGGCAGCGAAAGCAATCCGTACAAAGAGACAGGCGTTGTTTGCAACCATTTGTCTTGGTGTTGTAATTTTCGTTGATGATTATTTTAACTGTCTGACAGTCGGAACAGTTATGCGTCCAGTAACAGACAAATATAAAGTTACAAGAGCGAAACTAGCTTATGTCATTGATGCAACAGCAGCACCGGTGTGTATCATTGCACCAATTTCAAGTTGGGCAGCAGCAGTTGGATCATCTTTACCAGCAGGTAGTAATATTGATGGATTCACTTTATTTTTAAATGCAATCCCATTTAATTACTATGCATTGCTTACATTAGCATTTTTAGCATTTTTGATCATTGCAAATATTGACTATTCAAAGATGAAACAGTACGAGCTGAATGCACATTTAGAAGAGGTTGTGGAGGATGCAGAAGAAGTGCCGATCGTTGGGCATGGACAAGTAAAAGATCTGATTCTGCCAATTTTATTTTTGATCGCATCATGCATTGGGTTTATGCTGTATACTGGAGGGTTCTTTAAGGGAGTTCCATTGGCAGAAGCATTTGCAAATTGTTCTAGCGCGAGAAGTCTAGTATTAGGATCATTTTTAACATTGATCTTTACGTTTATTTTATATATTCCAAGAAAAGTTCTTGCGTTCGTAGATTTCTGTGGAAGTTTTGCACAAGGATTTAAAGCAATGACATCTGCGATCATGATTCTTTGTCTTGCATGGACATTATCAGGAATTTGTGGAGCTGAATATTTAAATATTCAAGGATTTGTAAAGGCAGCAGTTGGAGGAAGTACAATGGCAATCGCAGTGATGCCTGTTATTTTCTTTTTGATTTCCTTGGGACTTGCATTTGCAACAGGAACATCCTGGGGAACATTTGGAATCTTGATCCCTATTTCTGTTACAATTTTAAGTGGTAATTATATGATGATGTCTGTCTGTGTAGGAGCGATTCTTGCGGGAGCGGTTTGTGGAGATCATATTTCTCCGATTTCGGATACAACGATCCTTTCATCTGCGGGTGCACAATGCAGGCATATTGATCATGTGTCAACACAGATGCCGTATGCGTTAACGGTAGCGTTATGTGCAAGTATTGGGTATATCTTATCTGGAGTTACTGGAAATGGTTATATTGGACTTGCATCAGCATTAGCAAGTCTGGCAGTTGTTATGGCAATTATAGTTATGACAGCGAAACGAGGAAGATAATATGAGCAAAATCTTGATGGATAAAAAAGTCATAAAATCAATGGAAGAGATCAATCGTGTCATGATCGGCAAAGAGCGTACAGTTCATCAGATCATGACAGCAATTCTTGCCGGAGGGCATGTTTTGATCGAGGATATTCCAGGGGTTGGGAAGACAACACTTGCATTGGCTTTTTCGAAGGTTTTAGGTCTCTCATATCAGAGAATTCAGTTTACACCGGATATTATGCCGACAGATATTGCAGGATTTTCTATCTATCATATGGAAAGTGAAACTTTTGAATATCGGGAAGGCGCAGCAATGACGAATCTGCTTCTTGCCGATGAGATCAATAGAACGTCTCCGAAGACACAATCAGCATTATTAGAAGCGATGGAGGAAGGAAAGATTACGGTCGATGGAGTGACAAGAGATCTGCCGGATCCATATATTGTGCTTGCAACACAGAATCCACTTGGATCAATCGGAACGCATACACTTCCAGAGTCACAGTTAGACAGATTTATGATTCGAACTTCCCTTGGTTATCCAGATATGGAAAGTGAAGTGCAGATGCTTATGCAGGGAAGTGTTGATCTGACAGAGCAGAATATCAAAGAACAGATTTCAGCACAAGAGTTAAAGAAAGCTCGTAAGGAAGTTAAAGGATTGTTTGTTCATGAAGATATTATTAGATATATTGTAGAAATTGCAAATGAAACAAGAAGATCTAGAGATTTAGAGCTTGGGATCAGTCCAAGAGGAACGATTGCATTGTTATCCATGGCGAAAGCTAACGCATATCTTGATGGACGCAATTATGTGATACCAGAGGATATAAAAAATGTATTTCTTGAAACAATTGAACACAGAGTTATAAAAAGTAAAGAAGCAAGGATTCAGAAAAAGACAAGGAAGGAAATTTTAAAAGACATTTTTTACAAGATTCCACTTCCAAAGGGCAATCAGAAAGGATAAAGATGTATTTTTTTGTCATAGTATTTGAGGCTGTTTACTGGATCATTTATGGAAACTGGATTGGAGGGTGCCTTATGGCATCCTTATTTCTTATTTTGATTTATAGTATCAGTCGCTGCAAAAAAGAGGAAAAACAGCTGGAATTTAAGGTAAATGTTCAAGAACGGATCATAACTCAAGGAGAAATGATCAAGATCATTCCAGAGATTTCTGGAATTAATACAAGGAATGATGATTATATTTTTGAAGTTGAATATGAGATTGAATCAAAATTTTATGGAACTAAAAACAAAATAAGACAGAAGATTCGATGGAATCAGAAGATAGACAATCTGCTTTTGACAGAAGAAATGAAAAAATGCGATCATGTTGTGTTTCGCTTGATATCTGTTTCATGGGAAGATCTTACTGGAATTTATAAAATAAAAAAATATTTACAACAAGAAATCCGGATTCTTGTAATGCCACATTCTTATGAATTAGGAACCATGAATGATCGACTCAAGAAAATGAATTCTTGTGAGCAGGGATTTGAATATGATGGAGTAAGGAAATACCGGGAAGGAGACAGATTATCAAGAATTCATTGGAACCTTTATGCTACATCCAGAGATTTATGGGTTAGAAAAAATGAGGATGAAGCACAGGAAAGTGTAAAGATTGCAATTAGCCTTAAAGATATAAATAAAGATCGAATTTCTGATTATTTTGCAGTGGTTTATTCCGTTTTGTTATTTTATATGAATGCCGGGGTAAATCAAGAAATCTATTATGGAAACCATATGTTTTTATTAAAGCATATAGAACAATATGAAGAACTTTTTACGGATATATTTGAGTGTGGAATATCAGAGATATCTATGGAAATTCCTAATATCCAGGCAATTACACTTGATGATAATATAAAAAATATCCAGAAATATTTATATGAGATGGAGTTATAATGCAGAAGAATAGGAAATTACAAATAGAATATATATTGCCTGCGATTATTTTTGCCTCTGTCATATGGGGGATTTTTGCAGGATTTAGGGTTTCCAGATACCAATGGATTATGATCTCTGGAAGTGTTGTACTGTTTCTTGGAATATGTACGTTATGTGATCGGTTGAAACAGACAGTTTATCTGATGATCATTATGGCTGGATTATTTTTAGCGGTGTTTCATACACAACTTTTAAATGGATTCAGAATCATCAATAATAAAATGGCACTTGCGTTGAATCAAAGTATGGATCTTGGATTTTATTATTATGTATCAGTACAGATGGAAAACAGCCGTAGAGACAGTGTGTTGGCGGTTGTATTTTTTCTTCTGATTGCAGGGATACTTTTATCATTTTTAAGGAAATATCCGTTGATCTTGTTTGCTTTAACAGGGGTGATGGAGTGCTTTGTTTTGATTGTGGCACCATATAGTATTTCTGCTGTATTCTTTTTATTTCTTGGATCATGGATCGTTTATTTTAGCTTACGCAAAGGGAAAAAGGAATTTGCGGGACTAATTGGTATTTTATGTATTTTGATGATCTTTCCATTATATTTTCATGACCAAACGACGGTTCCTGCAGATACAATGATCAAGCGTAGCATCTTAGTACAGATTCGAAAGATGACGCAAGGTGAATCTTATGTAGCAGAAGGAGGACTTGGAAATGGGGATATTGCTTCAGTGGGAGAAGTATCACCGACAGGAAAAAAATTATTTCAGGTTTATGCGCCAGAAAAAGATGATCTTTATCTGAAAAGTTATGTAAGCAGTGACTACGTAAATGGAAAGTGGATAGCAAGTACGAAAGACACCATTGTATATGGTGGTGAGTCAGCAATAGAACTTCCGTTTCTGTTTCCAGATCTTCATATGGACGATTTTGTTACATATGATAAAGATTACATTAAAACGGATAAAGATATGATGTTTTCGGAAAAAAGGAACTTGAAAATCTCTTATCAGAAGAAACAAGATCGATATCTTTTGTTTCCATATTTTTGTGATATAAGCCAGATAGAAGGAAATGTTATTTCTGATAGCATGATCAGCAGGACAAACAGTCGCAAGGATTATGACATGGTATATTATCAGGTAAAGAATCCCAAAGCAGTATTTCAGGCACAACAAAAGCTTGATTTTTCTAAAATCGGAAGCACAATGGAAGAAATCATGGAAAAAGATTACATAAAGACGATGGATGATTATGGAACTTATGTAAGAAAAGAATATTTAAAAATACCAGATTCCATAAAAAAATGTTTAAAAACATTAGATCTTAAGACGGATTTAAAGAAATCAGAGAATCAAAATATTGAAGAAGTCCAGTCTTATTTAAAACGTAATTACCAATATAGTTATCGTCCAGGGTTGACACCACAAGGAAAAGATCCGATAGTTTATTTCTTAAAAGATCGAAAGAAAGGATTTTGCACCCAGTATGCATCGGCAGCAGTTTTTATGCTTCGAAATGCTGGGATTCCAGCAAGATATGTAGAAGGGTATAAGATTCGATCTGATCAGTGGAGACTTGGAAAGGCACAAGTAACGGATTATGAAGCACATGCCTGGGCAGAAGTTTATGTTGAACACATTGGGTGGTTGCCTGTGGAAGTTACTGGGATGAATACAGGTAAAACAGCATATGAGCAAGTACAAAAATTGGATAAACAGAGCAATGCGATTGTACCAAATAAAAAACAATTTGCAACAAATGTAAAAAAAGTATTGCATTTTGTAGCAATAATTGCAATTATTTTGGTTGTTGTAATATTAATAAAAATGTTACAAAACTTGCAGAAGTTAAAGAAAATGGACAACAAAGAAAAGATTCTTTACTACGAAAATAAATTAAAAAAATATGGAGAAAACCAAGGAAAATCAAGGGAAACAGCTGAACTGATGACATACGGGATCATTGAAAAAGCAAAGTTTAGTGATGGAGATATTACAGATCAGGAAGTAGTGATCGTAAAACGTCATTTGGATTTATTAAAGAGAAAAAACAGAAATATTACAAAAATATTAAGCAAACTGAAATAATCTTAAAAAACTGTTGACAAATGTTGCTGCGTATCGTACAATATTAACTGTTGAACGAAACATTTGAAATAAATTTAAAAATTGATATACATATAGGAGACAATATGAAAAAGATTATTTTAAGACTAGCAGTATTAGTAGCAATGGCATCGGCGGCAGTTACAATGAATGTACATACAAAGACAAAGGAAGTTCAGGCAGCAAGCAGAAAAGGACAGCAGGTTGTTAAATATGCAAAGAAATTTGTAGGAAATAAATACAAATACGGTGGATCAAGCTTAACAAAAGGAACAGATTGTTCTGGATTTACAAGAGGTGTATATAAGAAGTTTGGAAAGAGCCTTCCTCATTCTTCAAGTGCACAGAGAAGATATGGTAAGAAAGTAAAAGGTGGGATCAAGAATGCTCAGGCAGGAGATTTAATCTGCTATAGCGGACATGTTGCAATCTATATGGGAAACAACAAGATCGTACATGCAAGTAATTCAGCACCATATCCAAGAGGTGGAATTAAAATCTCTAACAATGCAAGATACAGAAAGATCGTAACAGTAAGAAGAATTGTTCAGTAAGATCAAAAAGGCATTTCTCAATTTGAGAGATGTCTTTTTTTGTGCATTAAGATAGAACTTTAAAAATATAAGAGATTCAAAGAAAGAAATCTTTTTGAAGATATCCAACAAAAATTTAAGATATGTAGCATAAAAATTTGACAGATAAAACAGATACATATTATAATTTTAAATAACAGATTTTAGTAAAATATACATCTGCCTTATTGGACTGATGTTTTTTAAAGGAGAAAATTTATGATCATTAAACCAAGAGTCAAAGATTATTTATGTTTAACAGCACATCCAGAAGGATGTAAGAAGAATGTAGCAGATCAGATCGCTTATGTAAAAGCGCAGGGAGAAATTCCTGGAGAAGCAAAGAAAGTCTTAGTGATCGGATGCTCTACAGGATATGGACTGGCATCAAGAATCGTAACAGCGTTTGGATGTCATGCAGATACACTTGGAATTATGTTTGAACGACCATCTAATGGAAAGAAGACAGCAAGTCCTGGATGGTATAATACAGCAGCATTTGAACAGTTTGCAAATGAAGAAGAAATCTATGCAAAAACAATCAATGGAGATGCATTTTCTAAGGAAATTAAAGATCTGACGATCGAAACGATCAAAAAAGATTTTGGTAAAGTAGATCTTGTTATATACAGTCTCGCAGCACCAAGAAGAACAACACCAGATGGAGAAACATATCGTTCTGTCCTAAAGACAACAGGAGAGGAATTTACAAATAAGAATCTTAACCTGAAAGATAATAGTATTGGAATGAAGAGCATTCCTGCAGCGACAGAAGAAGAAGTGAAAGCGACAGTCAAAGTTATGGGTGGTGAAGACTGGAAGTTATGGATGCAGGCTTTAAAGGATGCTGATGTATTATCTGAAGACGCAAGTACGGTTGCATATTCTTATATTGGTTCTGAACTTACTTATCCGATCTATTATGAAGGAACGATTGGTGCAGCAAAGAAACATCTGCATCAGACAGCCGATGAGATTACAAAAGAGGTTGGAGTAAAGGCGCTGATCTCTGTAAATAAAGGGCTTGTAACACAGGCGAGTGCAGCAATTCCGATTGTTCCATTATATATGTCTGTATTATATAAAGTTATGAAAGAAAATAATGTTCATGAAGGATGTATCGAACAGATTGAACGTTTATTTAAAGAAAAGAAATTATTAGCAGATACGGTCACAGATGAACATGGATGGATTCGAATGGATGATCTGGAACTTCGTGATGATATTCAGAATGAGGTGAAGAAGCGTTGGGAAGAGATTGATACAGATAATGTCAAGGAACTGGCAGATGTTGATGGTTACTGGGAAGATTTTTACCGTATGTTTGGATTTAATGAGGAAGGAATTGACTATGAAGCAGAGACGGATCCAGTTGTAGAAATTTCTAGTATCAAAGAATAATGGCGTATACAGAGATTGTGATCACAAAGATGAAAGACCATCTGGTAAGTATGTTATTAAAAGATCACCAGCCAGTGGAATTTCAATGTGTGAGTGAAAAAGCCAAAATCGAAATCGGAAATATTTACACAGGCATCGTAAAAAATGTTGTGAAAAATATCAATGGAGCTTTTGTCGAGTTTGATGAAGATGAGATGGGATTTCTTTCCATGCAACATAAGCAATATAAAGCGGGAGATGAAGTTCTGGTGCAGATAAAGAAAGAGGCGACGAAGGAAAAACGCCCAATGTTATCAGACCAGATTGAATTAACTGGCAAATATCTTGTGCTGACTTCAGACAAGCTTTCTGTAGGGATTTCTAATAAGATTCATAAAAAAGACAAGAAACAGGAATTAAGAGAGATGGCAGAGCCTCTGGTGACACAGGAATATGGTTTTATTATTCGTACTGAGGCAGCGAAAGCCGATAAGGAAGATGTGCTTTATGAGGCGGATATGCTCGCAGAGAAGTATCAGCAGATTGTCCGTAAGAAGTCATACCGCAAAGCACCACAGCTTGTAGATACAAATTATGATGCATTGTCAGTTCTTGTATGTGATATAAAACCAGAAGCAGCAGACAGTATTGTAACAGACCAGGAAGATCTGTATGAACAGTTAAAAGAAAAAGGCTATGAGGTATCTTTATGCTGTTATGAGGCAGGAGATATTGACCGCAGATACAGAGTCCGTCATTATCTGTCAGAAGTATTTAAGCAAAAGATCTTTATGAAGTCTGGGGGATTTCTTTATATTGAGCAGACAGAGGCAATGGCAGTTATTGATGTGAATACTGGCAAATCTATCGGAAAGAAAAATCAGGAAACACATATTAAGAAAATAAATTTAGAAGCTGCAAAGGAAGCAGCAAGACAGATCCGGTTAAGAAACTTATCCGGGATCATCATGATCGATTTTATTGATATGAGATCAAAAGAAGATGAGAAAGAATTATTACAGGTAATGCAGCATTATTTAAATGATGACTCAAAAAAAGCAGTCGCAGTAGACATTACAAAACTCGGAATTATGGAGATTACAAGAAAAAAAGAAAAAAATCCAATTTTTCGACAAATAAGTATTGACATATTAG
>OGPA01001350.1_pt1 | contig 20730 bp, 23 predicted proteins | sample 1552841 | NCBI WGS metagenome assembly OGPA01 (sample SAMEA2579916, study PRJEB22360) | human gut metagenome | reverse complement strand
GGGAAGATATATCTGGGAGCTGTCGCTGAATAAGATTAACGGCTACCGGTGTACGTTTATTGCAAACAAGGTTTTGAAACTGACGGTGGAGGTAGCGTGATGGAGCAGCTGACAGGAACCATGAGCAGTGTTCCAAATTCCAATAATTATGAAAATATGAGCAACAAGCCGCAGATCAACGGTGTGGAGCTGACTGGCAACCGGACTTCTGAGGAGCTGGGGCTTGGCGGCAGTGGGGAAGTGACCAGGCATGAACTGGAAGAAGCCCTGAAAGATAAGGTGGACAAGGAAGAAGGCAAGGGGCTTTCCCGTAATGATTTCAACGATGTGGAGAAGTTAAAGCTGGAAGGGATTGAAGAAGGGGCACAGAAGAATGTGCCGGTACCCACGAAGGTCAGCGAACTGGAAAATGACAGTAAGTTCCAGACAGAGGAACAGGTGAAAGAGCTCAGGACTGCCGTGGAGAAACTTGGAAAGAGACTGGATGAGCTGGTTGACGGGAATGAGGTGGCGTACTGATGGGAAATGTGCTGGTAAATGAGGAAACGCTGTCTGCCATTGCGGATGCAGTAAGAGCCAGGGGCGGGACATCTGCAAAGATGAAACCGGCGGAGATCCCGGAGGCGGTGAGCAGAATCCCGTCAGGAACAGCCGGAGCGGATATGTCCCTGCCGATCAGGTTCTTTGACTATGAAGGGACGCTGCTGTACAGTTTTTCATTGGAAGAACTGGCAGGGATGGAAAGTCTGCCAGAGTTGCCGTTCCATGAAGGGCTGATCTGTACCGGATGGAACTGGACACTGGAAGATTTGAAAAAGACGAACCGGGAGATGAATGTGGCGGCTTTGTATGTGACGGATGACGGGGCGACCAGAGTTTATGTGACTCTGGATGAGGATATGCTGGATCCGCAGGTGTCTTTTGGCCAGAGTGATGAAGAAGGTGTGAAGATAGACTGGGGAGATGGCAGTGAGTTGGAAATGGTTTCTGGCTGGAGTAATTACACAAGGATTATCTTGACACACAGGTATCAGAATCCGGGAAAGTATGTGATTCGTTTTCTGCCGCAGGGAGAAAGCAGGATCTGTTTTATGGGAAACTATAATTCTGGAGCTTATGTTTTTACGGCAGGAAAGAGTAGCGTGCAGGAAAACATAAAGTATCTGTCGGCAGTCAGAAAAATTGAAGTAGGGACCCAGGTTGATAAACTGGATGATTATTGTTTCAGCTATTATTCCCGTATGGAGAGTATTACGCTTGGACAGGTATCAAATATGGGAAACGGTATTGTAAAAGAGTGCTTGAGCCTGAAATTTCTTGGACTCCCGGAAGGAAAGAGAATGCTGTCCGCGTATTTGTGTGACAGTTGCGGACAGCTGACAGGAATATCTATTCCGAACGGAATAACCGCTTTGGGTGATTATGCGTTTGATGAATGCAGATCTTTGAAGAAATTGACAATTCCTGACAGTGTAACAGAACTGGGGAGATATCCATTTACTGGATGCAGGGCACTGATAGAGATGGAATTCCCAGTGGCACTGACAAAAATCGGAAGCAGTGTTTTCAAAGGCTGTCAGATGTTGAAAAAGTTCAGTCTCAGGAAAGGAATTACGGAAATTGTGGATTCTATGTTTTCCAATTGTTATACATTGTCCAGAATGGTAATTCCGGAGAGTGTAACTGTAGTGGAGAGGTATGCGTTTGAAAACTGCAGGAGCATGAGAAAATATTATTTCCTTTCGGCATCACCTCCGTCACTGGGGGCAACCAGTGCTTTTATGAACATTTCGAGAGACTGTAAGATCTATGTGCCGAAAGGAAGTCTTGAAGCATACCAGACAGCAGATAACTGGAGCAGTTATGCTTCCTACATGGAAGAAATGGAAGGTGATGTTCCGTGATCGTGACAGTGAAGGAAATGAAGAATTACCTGCGTGTGGATTTTGAGGATGATGACAGGCTTCTGGCGGATCTGATCGAGCAGGGGCAGCAGATATGCATGGATGTGGCACGGATCACGGATGAGGATGAGTTTGAGGAACTGCCAGGGACGAAGATTGCGGTGCAGTATGCAGTGGCGTATCTGTATGAGCACCGGGAGGAAGCGGATCATCATCAGCTGGTGCTGGATCTGAGAAGCCTGCTGTTCGGGGTGAGAAATCCCGGGTTCTGAGAATGGCTACTGTATGGGAGTGGTGAAGATATTGAGATTGTGGGGCGGGTGAGACATGTGGATGTGGCACGAATGAATGAGAAGGTGGTTTTCCAGAAATGTTCCGTGGTGAAAGATGGGATCGGGAACCACAGGAACGAGTGGAAGGATGATTGCTGCTGTTTTGCCACGATCGGCGGCGAGGGGCTTGCAAGTTCAAAGGAAGCAGAAACTGCCGGGACTGTGGTGGAGGACGTGGGAATGACGGTGACTGTGAGATTCTGTGAAAAGGTTTCCGGGATCCGGTCTGTTACGCACAGGATTCTGTTCCGTGGGGAGATTTATGACATTGTAAATGTGGATCACCTGAATTTTAAAAAGAAGTGCATGAAGTTTACATGCAGGAAGGTCAGGAGGTGACAGGATGGCCGGGGACAGATGCACGGTCAGCCAGATGGCGGACGTGATCATGGAAGGGCTTGAGGAATATGCAAAACTTGCCGCTGATGATATGAAGAAGGCTGTGAAGAAAGCAGGTGCGGAGGCAAAGAAAGACATTCAGGCAAATGCCCCTGTCAGGACAGGTGCCTATGGGAAAAGCTGGGCGGTAAAGACCACGAAGGAAACGGCAAATGCAATGGAGGTTGTGGTGTATTCCAGAAACAGGTATCAGCTGGCACATCTGCTTGAGTTCGGTCATGCCCTGAGAAAAGGCGGCAGAACGAGGGCTTTTCCGCATATCGCACCTGCTGAGGAGAAGGCGGCACAGATTCTGGAAAAAGAAGTGGAGGCGGCTTTGAAATGACACTGGAAGAATTTACGGGGATTCTGGAAGAAACCGGGATTCCTTTTGCGTATGACCATTTTGCGGAAGGGGAAAGCCCGGATCCGCCTTTTCTCTGTTATCTGCTTCCGGGCAGTGAGAACTTTGCTGCTGACGGAGGAGTGTATTTCCGGATTAATGAGGTACGTGTGGAACTTTATACGGATCGGAAGGATCTGGAGGCGGAAGCAAAGGTGGAGGCAGTGCTGGATGCTGCCGAAATTTTTTATAACAAATCGGAAGTCTGGATTCCGAGCGAGAGGCTTTATGAGGTTTTGTTCAGTTTTATGATGGAGGGATAACGATGGGTGATAAGAATAACAAGGTCAAGTATAACCTGAAAAATGCACATTATGCACTGCTGACGATCGGGGAGGACGGAGTGGTGAAGTATGCGGCTCCTGTGCCGCTGCCTGGTTCGGTTTCGCTGTCTCTGGATGCCAACGGTGAGCCGGAGAATTTTTATGCGGATGGTATCGCCTACTATGTGATCAACAATAACATGGGATATGACGGGGATCTGGAATTGGCACTGATCCCGGAGAGCTTCCGGACAGACGTGCTGAAAGAGAAGCTGGATGCCAAGGGAGTGCTGATTGAGGAGGCGGATGCAGAGCTGGCACAGTTTGCCCTGCTGTTTGAGTTTGACGGGGATGTGCGGCATATCCGCCATGTGATGTATAACTGTTCGGCTTCCCGTCCGAAGATCGAAGGAAAGACCAACGAGGACAAGAAGGAAGTGCAGACGGAAACACTGACGATCAAGTCCATGCCGCTGGCAGACGGCAAGGTAAAGGCAAAGACCGGGGATATCACGGATTCTACCGTTTATGACGGATGGTATAAGGCGGTGTACTTGTCGGCAGCACTGGCGGAAGCCGCTTCCCTGCCGGAAGGGGAGAAAGTTGCAGTGGATACAGGAAAATCAGGAAAGGCACTGAGCTGAGGAGGAGACGGATATGAGCGTCATGAAGAAGATTGAGATTGATGGGAAGCCGGTGGCTTTTAAGGCATCTGCGGCAATCCCGCGTATTTACAGAATCAAGTTCCAGAGGGATATTTACAAGGATCTGCGTTCTCTGGAAAAGAGTATTGGTGACGGGGATCCGGAGGAATCTTCCCTGGATCTGTTTTCTCTGGAAATGTTTGAAAATATCGCGTATGTGATGGCGAAACATGCGGATCCGTCTATACCGGATAATCCGGAGGACTGGCTGGATGAGTTCAACACATTCAGCATCTACCAGGTTCTGCCGAAGCTGATCGAGCTGTGGGGTATGAACATCAAGACAGATGTGGAGGCTAAAAAAAACTTCATGCAACAGACCGTGGAATGACAACTCCTCTGTTTCTTCTCCGGTGTGTGCAACTGGGGATTTCCATCCGGGATCTGGATCTGCTGACTATTGGCATGGTGAATGATATGTTTGTGGAGAGCAGGAATGATGAGTACAAGGGTTGGAGACAGATTGCCACACAGGAGGATTTTGACAGGTTCTGAATAAAAATGGTATTGATTTAGAATATGCTGACTAGCAATATTTAAGGTGATATGCTATAATTTTTTTATCGTTACTTTCGGAGGAAAATTATGGAGTGGGCAAAAGATATTGTTGGTGTTGATCAGGAAAAGCGTGGTACATATCGGAGTTTAAATGGAGCGGCGGATGAGAACATATTTCAGGGAAGAGCAAGTAAAGCAGGATTTTATTGCTTTTTTAAGGTATGGAGAGATATGCCTTATGACGCAGTGTTAGATTACAAAAACGTTTTATATAGAGTTGAAGTGAAAGGCAGTTCGGGTAATAATTTTGATGTGACAAGAGGAACACGTTCAGGACAGCAAATAAAAAAAGGTTCATCAAGAAAACGTCACTTAACAAGGGAAGACTGTGACTTTGCAGTAGGAGTAGATAGTAATACAGGAGAGTGCTATATAATACCGGAAGATATAGTTGAAGTGATAGGAACAACAACTCTAAGCAAAAAAACACTTAAAGATTTTAAAGAAAAATGGGGACTTTTTATGTTTGACTCAGAAAATAATATTCTGAGTGAAGAACAAGTGCGAGATGGATTAAGAAGGTTAGATGAGGAAGAATTAGAGTCTATCATTAAAAGACTACAAGTGACTGTTCCAGATGGAGAAATGAAAATAGCTGGTAAAAGAAAAAAAATCATTGACCAAAAGGATAAAATGGTATTTTCTATTTGGAAAAGTATTGCACAGAAATTATGAGAACATATAAAAAGTGATAATGAAGTTGAAAGCATTTGTCAAAAGTGGCAGGTGCTTTTTTTGTACCCGGAGAGATCCGGGTATTTTTGTGCCTTTTTTTATGAGATTTAGGGGGAGAGCCGCATGGCAGGGAACAGAATCAAGGGGATCACTGTCGAGATTGGCGGCGATACCACAAAATTGCAGACTGCCCTGAAAGGGGTTAATACGGAGATCAGGAATACGCAGAGCCAGCTGAAGGATGTGGAGAAGCTTCTGAAGCTGGATCCGGGGAATACGGAGCTGATCGCGCAGAAGCACAGGTTGCTGGCACAGGCGGTTTCTGAAACAAGGGAAAAGCTGGAAACTTTGAAGACTGCGCAGCAGCAGGCGGATGAGGCACTGCGGAACGGGACGATTTCCCAGGACCAGTATGATGCCCTGCAGAGGGAGATTGTTGAGACGGAGCAGAGACTGCGGAGTCTGGAAGAGCAGGCAAACCAGTCTGCGACTGCCCTGCAGAAAATCGGGGCAACCGGTGAGAAGCTGCAGACGGTTGGAAACAAGATTTCTTCCGTGGGACAGAAGCTGCTTCCGGTGACGGGAGTGGTGACAGGGCTTGGAACGGCGGCGGTGAAAACTGCCGCTGATTTTGACTCTGCAATGAGTAAGGTGGCGGCTGTGTCAGGGGCAACGGGATCGGATTTTGACAGTCTCCGGGATAAGGCCAGGGAGATGGGTGCCAAAACGAAGTTCTCTGCGACTGAGGCGGCGGATGCTATGAATTACATGGCTATGGCCGGATGGAAGACGGAGGATATGCTGTCTGGTATCGAGGGTGTCATGTACCTGGCTGCGGCATCTGGGGAAGACCTTGCAACGACTTCTGATATTGTGACGGATGCGCTGACGGCTTTTGGGCTGACTGCAGCGGATTCAGGACATTTTGCGGATGTGCTGGCGACTGCTTCCAGTAATGCCAATACGAATGTGTCCATGATGGGCGAAACGTTCAAGTATTGTGCGCCGGTTGCGGGGGCGCTGGGATTCTCGGTTGAAGATACTGCGGAAGCGATCGGTCTGATGGGGAATGCAGGTATCAAGGCTTCCCAGGCCGGTACTTCCATGCGTTCCATCATGACGAACCTGACCGGGGATGTGAAGCTGTCTGGTGCGGCAATCGGGGATGTGACCATTGCTACTACCAATGCGGATGGTTCCATGCGGAGCCTGTCTGCGATCCTGGCTGACTGCAGGGTGGCTTTTGGCGGAATGACGGAAGCTGAGAAGGCAAATAATGCGGAAGCTCTGGTTGGAAAGAATGCCATGTCCGGGTTTCTTGCATTGATGAATGCGGCTCCGGAGGATATTGAAAAGGTGTCCGGGGCAGTGAATAACTGTAAAGATGCGGCAAAGAACATGGCGGATACCATGCAGGATAATCTGGAAGGACAGCTGACGATTCTGAAGTCACAGCTTCAGGAGCTGGCGATCTCTTTCGGAGATCTGCTGATGCCTGCGGTGCGGAGTATTGTTTCCGGACTGCAGGGGATGGTGGATGTGCTGAATGCCATGCCGGACGGGGTGAAACGTGTGATCATGATCGTTGCACTTCTGGCTGCGGCTCTGGGTCCTGTGCTGATTGTCATTGGAAAGACGATTTCTGCAATCGGAACTATTATGACATGGGCACCGAAGCTTGCCGGTGCGATCAGTGCGGTGAAGGGTGCTTTTACGGCACTGAGTGCTACGATGATGGCAAATCCGATCGCCATTGTGATCGCTGCCATTGCAGCTTTAGTGGCAGCATTTATTTATCTCTGGAATACCAATGAGGAGTTCCGGCAGTTCTGGATCAGGCTGTGGAATGAGATTAAGGAAGTCGCTGTCCAGGTATGGACGGCGGTTTCGCAGTTTCTGGTTTCTGCATGGAACGGGATCCGGAATACGGCGGTGGCTGTATGGAATGGCATCCGTGATTTCTTTTCCAGTCTGTGGGCAGGGATTAAGACACTGTTTACAACGGTTGTCACTGTAATTTCTACTTTCCTTGTGGGAGCGTGGAATGGGATCCGGGCAACAGTTATGGCGGTGTGGAATGCGATTTCAGCATTTCTTGGTTCTGTCTGGAATGGGATTAAGTCTGTCATTACGAATGTGGTGAACGGCATCCGCACATTTTTGCAGAGTGCATGGAACGGTATCCGCACAGTCATTACTACGGTGATGAATGCGATCCGGACAGTGATCACTACAGTCTGGAATGGAATCCGGACAATTATTTCTACGGTGCTGAATGGAATCAGGGGTACTGTCAATTCCGTGTGGAATGGAATCAGGAACACGATTTCTTCTGTGGTGAACGGGATTAAGAATACAGTTTCCGGCGCGTTTAATGCCATGTGGTCCGGAATCCGGAGTACGATTTCCGGAATCTATAATACGATCAGGGACGGACTGGGAAATGCGGTGAATTATATTACGGGTCTTGCATCTGCCGGATGGCGGTGGGGTGCGGATATCATCAATGGTATTGTGAATGGTATCCGGAGCTGTATTGGTGCAGTTGCCAGTGCGGTGACGGATGTGGCAAATACGATCCGTTCCCATCTGCATTTCTCTGTGCCGGATGAAGGACCTCTGACGGATTTTGAGAGCTGGATGCCGGACTTTATGAGTGGCCTGGCTGAGGGCATTGAGAAGAGCAGGGGAATGGTAAAGGCGGCTGTGAATAGTGTGGCTGCGGATATGGTGATTTCGCCGCAGATGGCTGTGGCAGACAGTGGTGTGATGACCGGTACGGGAACGTCCGGTGGTGCGGATCTGACAGCCGGTATTGTGGCGGCACTGAAGGACGTGCTGGGAGATCAGAAGGGACAGCAGGGGGATCTGGTGATTCCGGTTTATCTGGGGAACCAGCTGCTGGATGAAGTGATCGTGACAGCACAGCAGAGAATGAGTCTGAGGAGCGGAGGTAGATAGGATGGCTTTTTTTCAGTATCTTGTGTTTGACGGGGAGAACCTTCCGCTTCCGGATTCTTATGAGGTGGAGCTGGAGGATGTGGAAGCGGATTCCGGCGGTGAGACAGAGGCAGGGACGACGCAGAGGGATGTGGTGCGGCATGGTGTTGCGCGGATTCCGGTGGCGTTTTCTGTTACGGCGAAGTGGTTGAAGAAGCTGGCAGGGTATGCGAAGCTGGATAAGATCAGTGTGCAGTATTTTGATGTGGAGACAGCGGAACTGAAACTGGCAGAGATGTATGTGACGGGGTATAAGGCGAAGCTGAGGAAAGATACCAGTTATAAAGGGCTTTGGACGGTGAGTTTTACGTTGAAGGAGATGTAGGGAGATGGTATAATGGGAGAATCAAATCGGAATTTATTAAGGAGGATATGGATGAAACTGTTTTTATGTTCGCACTTTTCAAGTGTAGGAAGTTTGATAAAAGAAGAAATTGATAACAAGAAAGTCGCATTTATTCCCACAGCTTCGCTGCGTGAAGGCTATACCGGTTATGTCGGCTCGGCTCGAAAGCTATTCAATAAACTGGGAGCAGCCGTAACTGAAATTGATATTTCAACGGAGGCTTATTTAACGATACAGTCTGTTTTTGAAGATGCGGATGTGATATATTTTACTGGTGGAAATTCTTTCTTCCTTATGGACCAGCTTCGTAAAACGGGAACGGATGAGCTATTGAAGAAGGAATTGGAAAAGGGAAAACTGATGATCGGTGAATCGGCGGGTGCGATTATATGCGCTCCAACTATCCAATATATTGAACAAATGGATGAAAAGCCGGAGGACTACTCACAAGAAGATGATGCAGGGCTTGATTTGATTGATTTCTATGTTCTTCCGCATTATCTTACAGCACCATTTAAGAAAGTTACCGAGAAAATAATGACTGAATTTTCGGATTTGAATCTATGCCCAATTAACAACCGTCAGGGAATTGTAATTGATGGTGAAGGTTCAAAGGTTATTTGCAAAGACTAATTTGAAAATTCAAGTTTGCAGGGAAGGTGGCTGTCATGGAGATGAAGAAGAATGGATGAGAGGAAATCTTACTGGTTTGAACAGCCATATATGCCGCGGATGAAAAATATTGCGGTGGCTCCTGTTATTCTGGAAGATGGAAGGCTGTCCTTCTGTGTTCCGGGAGATGGTGGTCCTCCGTGGTCAGGGGTATGGAACCTGACAGGAAAGGTTGTTCTGGACGGGGATGATTATTTTGAGTTCCAGTGTGATGATGAAGTGATGCACAGACGAGGCGGAACATACAAGTTTTATGCATTGGATATTGCTGCATTCAGACGGGAAACCTGCCGGTGGATATCACATGGAGAAGAAATTGCAGACTGCTGCAAAACAACAGAAGAACTGCATGAGTGGTATCTGAAACATTGGACTTATAACAGATAGGATGATTATATTTACGAAGGCATCAGTCACCTGGTTGACTGGTGCTTTTTTCGTGGGGAAATGGAGGTGGCGGGATGTATCCTGTGTCGGATGCTTTTCTGATGGCAGTCAGGAGTAATACAAGAAAATATTTCTGGACGGGTACGATCGTTACCAGAGGCGGAATGACGTATGAGTTCGGGGCGAAGGAGATCGTGAAGGGTTCCGGGTATATTTCCAGGCAGTGCTGCGGAAGCACGGAGATTGAACTGGGGACGGTGTATGCGGCGGAGATGGGGATCACGCTTCTGAGTGATATTGACCGGTACACGCTGGAGGATGCACAGGTGACGCTGGTGTTTCATCTGGTGCTGGCGGATGGTTCGGTGGAAGATGTGCCGATGGGAGTTTTTGAGGTCAGTGAGGCGAACCGGCTGGCAAAGTGTCTGGAACTGAAAGCCTATGATTTTATGCTGCGGTTTGATAAGAGTTTCAATGGATTTGAGACTGTGGGGACTGCTTATGATTTTATTGCTTTGTGCTGTAAGAGATGCAAGGTGGAGTTTGCGAATAAGAGGGCGGAGATTGATGTCATGCCTAATGGCGGGGTGACGCTTTCTGTTTATACTGAAAATGATATTGAGACCTGCCGGGACGTGCTGTTTTATGTGGCACAGGTTCTGGGAGGTTTCTTTATTATCAACAGGGAGGGGAAGCTGGAACTGAGAAAGTACGGGAAGGATTCTGTGATGAAGGTGGAGCAGAGGCACCGGTTTTCTTCCAGCTTTTCGGATTTTATTACCAGATACACGGCAGTGAGTTCCACCAACAAGCAGACGCAGATTGCAGAGTATTATGCCCTGGATCCGGATAACGGGCTGACCATGAACCTGGGAGTGAACCCGCTTCTGCAGTTTGGGCTGGAGGAAACCAGGGAGATGCTGTGCAGGAATATCCTGGCAGATCTGTCCGTGATCCGGTATGTACCGTTTGATTCGGATACCATCGGGAACCCTGCCCTGGATCCGGGGGATGTGCTGAGTTTTGTGGGAGGACAGGCGGATGAGGGACAGATCACTTGTATCACTTCCGTCAGGCAGAAGATCGGGGGAAAGCAGAGCCTGAAATGTGTGGGGAAGAACCCGAGGCTGGCTCAGGCAAAGTCAAGGAATGACAAGAATATTTCGGGGCTGCTGAACCAGATTGAAGATAATGCGAAGACTGGGAAGATCGGGATCCATACGTTTACCAATGCTTCCGCGCATGAGATCGGGCAGACGAAGGTGAAGCTGATCAGCATCCAGTTTGCTTCTTCTGAGGAGAACCATATGCAGTTTTTTGCACAGGTTGTTGTGGATGTGGCTGCGGATCCTGTGGAACGGTCTGCGGAGGCTTCCGGGACTGTGGTGATTCCGTTTCCGGGCGGAAGTGGCAGTGGAACTGGAAGTGGTACGGAAGGTTCTGATGGAACTTCTGAGAGTAGTAAAACTGAAAATGATACGGCAGGGAATGAAGTTGGAAATACTTCCGGGAATGAAAATACAGGGAGTACAGATGATGTCTCTGGTGGATCAGATTCCGGATCCGGATCTGGATCCGGGAGTGGTTCGGAGGTTTCTGTGGATGTGAGCCTGCCGGTGAAGTGGCAGGAGGACGGACAGGCGGTCTGCCATGTGGTCTTTGAATTTAATAATGAGGAGATTGTGGAGCATTGTCCGATAGAGACCTGGCATTCCGGGAAACATATTTTGTCGCTGTATTATCCCATTGAGAAGATCGTTGCCAATTATACGAATACGTTCAATGTGTATCTCTGGATGGAGAATGGCAGCGGGACGGTTGATGTGGGAGACTGCATTGCTTCTGTCAGCGGGCAGGCTATGGCTGCAGGGGAAGCCTGGGACGGAAAGCTTGAGGTGGAAGATTATACCACGAGATTTGCCATTGGCGGAGGCCTGGATGTAAATGGATTCCGGGAAGAACTGTCCATGCAGATGAAGGAGACGGTGAACAGAGGCTTTGAGGTGTATTTTGCTGAGAGAGCGGGAATCAGCGGTTTCTGCAGGCCGGTAGAAATGGAGGGTGTGTGATGAGGTTGAAAGGTGAAATGGTCATTGAACTGACCGATACGAATACGGGCGCGGTGGAGACAGTTCAGGAGACGAACATGATCACGGAGGCGGTGAATAATATTCTGGGGCTGAATCCCATGGGGATTTATCTGAAAGCCAGCGGGGAGTATGACAATTCTGTTTTGTGGAACGGGACGCTGCTTCCCATCTGCCCGAACATGATCGGAGGGATCCTGCTGTTTCCGGCAGTGCTGGAAGAAAAGGCGGACCATATTTACGAGCAGGGGAAGAACCTGCCGGTTGCTTATGCTTCCAACAATGTTAATTCCGGTTCCAATGTGGCGAGGGGAAGCCTGAACCAGACGGAGAGCAAGAAACTGGACAATGGATATAAGTTTGTGTGGGAGTTCACTCCCAGCCAGGGAAACGGGAATATTGCAGCGGTGGCACTGACCAGTGCCCTGGGCGGGCAGAATGCTTTTGGCAGTGCGGCAGGGGATGCCAGCACATTTCTGCTTCTGAAAAAGGTGGATATCGGGGATATCCCGAAGGCGAAGCAGATGACACTGTTTGAGGCAGTGGAACTGGATTTTGAAAAGAACCTGCTGTATTCCATTACCTTTGGGACTTCCAGTGTGACCATTACGAAGATCAGGATCCCGGTGTTTAACATCGGGCTGAATGAGAAGCTGGACGATACCACTTATACCGTACTGGAGGAACAGACACTGACAACGGAAAGCTTTACGTTCCTGGGGGATTATACAAAGTACGGGGAGTTTATGGACGGGCATGACGGATACTGGTATGGATTTTCCAATGAGCCGAATGCTTCCGGGGATGCGAAGATGGTGTGGATCCGGATCTCCAAAAAGGATTATTCCTTTACAGAGGGAAGCTGGACACTGTCCAAGGCGAAGCTGTCGGAAGTAGGTACAAGGGCGAAGGATGGTTCCTATCCCGAACGGAATGTAAAATGCTGTGTGAGGAAGGGGTATCTGTATGTGCCTTCTTATGATAAGAAGGGAGTTTATAAGATCAATGTTGCAAATTCAGCGGATGTGACGCTGATCCCGCTTGGCTTTACTTCCAAGCTGAAATCCCTTGGGGAGGCCGGTTCCTGTGAGGTGTATATGACACTTCTCGGGGACATGATCGTGGCAGGGGATTTCCAGATCACGGCGGATGACAGGGTGATCAAGACACAGGGGAGTGCAAGGTTTGAAGCCATGGCAACGCCTTTGTTCCAGTATAAGAACTTTGTGTTTATGTGGGGCGGCAGTTACGGGAAGGAGCACAGGTGTGCTTATCTTCTGACGCCTTATCTGGCAAGTATCAATAATCTAAGTTCAGCGGTGGTGAAGAATACGGACAAGACGATGAAGATCACGTATACGCTGACGGAGGAAACAATGTAGGTCTTTCTGCCGCAGGGCATGAGGATAGAAAACTTATTTATGGCAGTTCTCAGAAATGGGGGCTGCTTTTTTCATGGGAGGAGGATTCTGGCATGAAGGAATTTTGGAACTTTATTCAGATGGTTTTTATGGCTGTAGGCGGATGGCTGGGCTGGTTTATGGGAGGCTGTGACGGGCTGCTGTATGCCCTGATCGCTTTCGTGGTGATCGATTACCTGACTGGGGTGATGTGTGCTTTTGCGGATCATACGCTTTCCAGTGAGGTGGGCTTCCGGGGGATCTGCAGGAAGGTGCTGATCTTTCTGCTGGTGGGAATGGCGAACATTCTGGATGTGGCTGTGATCGGGAACGGATCCGTGCTGAGGACGGCGGTGATCTTTTTTTATATTTCCAATGAAGGTGTGAGTCTTTTGGAAAATGCAGGGCATCTGGGGTTGCCGATCCCAAAGAAAATGAAAGAGGTTCTTGGTCAGCTACATGATAAAAGTGAAGGAGACTCCGGTGATGCATCAAAGGATGAGGAAGAAGGTGAGTGATTATGGGATACAGTAATAGTTCTTTGGTGGCGTATACGTTGCTCAGTCCGAACCATTCCGGACTGAGAACGGAGCAGATTGACAGAATATCGCCGCACTGTGTAGTAGGTCAGTGTACAGCCGAAGGTCTGGGAGAGTGGTTTCATAAATCATCTACCCAGGCTTCTTCGAATTATGGCATTGATAAGAATGGCCGGATCGGATTGTATGTGGAAGAGAAAAATCGCTCCTGGTGTACTTCCAGTAATGCGAATGATCAGAGGGCAGTGACGATTGAATGTGCTTCTGACAAGGCGGAACCGTATGCTATGCATCAGGTGGTTTATGAGCGTCTGGTCGATCTGTGTGAGGATATCTGCAGAAGAAATGGAAAGAAGAAACTGCTCTGGTTTGGTGATAAAAATAAGTCTCTGAACTATCAGCCTAAGGCGGATGAAATGCTCATTACCGTACACCGGTGGTTTGCGAATAAGAGCTGTCCTGGAGACTGGCTTTATGCGAGACTGGGAGATCTGGCTGCGAAGGTCACTTCAAGACTTGGCGGCGGAAATGTGGAAGTGATTCCATCAGGGATGCAGGCAGGGGAATTTCAGGGGCTGACAGAAGAACAGGTACTTGCAAAGGTTGGTCCACTGTTTATTGCAGATCAGAAAAAATCAGGGATTCTTGCTTCGGTGTCTATGGCCCAGTTTATTCTGGAGAGCGGTTATGGAAAGAGCGAGCTTGCGTTGGGAGCCAATAACTGTTTTGGAATGAAGAAGTCACTTTCTGGCAATACCTGGAGTGGTTCGGTCTGGGATGGTGTGAGCATTTATAAAAAGAAGACACAGGAGCAGAAGGCAGATGGAAGTTATGTGACAGTCACAGCAGAATTCAGAAAATATCCGAATGTGGATGATTCCATTGCGGATCACAGTGCTTATCTGCTCGGCGCTAAGAATGGAGAGAAGTTCCGATATGATGGGCTGAAAGGATGCTCAGATTATAAGAAGGCAGTGCAGATCATTAAGGACGGTGGTTATGCTACCAGTCTTACTGATGTGGAAAAACTCTACAGTATTATAGAGAAATGGAAACTGACGCAGTATGATGTGACCGCTGAGACTTCGGATGTGATTAAGTATTACAGGGTAAGAAAGAACTGGGGAGATGTAGCTTCACAGCTTGGTGCGTATTCCGTATTTGATAATGCGAAGGCGATGGCTGACAAGCATCCGGGCTATAAAGTTTATGACTGGAATGGAAAGCAGATATATCCGTCAGTAATGTCGGGGGCTGCAGGCGGAATGAGCAATGCGGACTGTCCATTTACAGTGAAGGTTAGTGTTCCGGATCTGAATATCAGGAAAGGTGCGGGAACGGATACAGCGAAGACCGGGAAGTTTACCGGAATTGGCGTGTTTACTATTGTCCAAGTGAAGAGCGGTAGTGGCTCAACACTTGGATGGGGAAAATTGAAATCCGGAGCAGGCTGGATTAGTCTTGATTATTGTAAATGCATTAGCTGATGTGCCTGTTGGGGAAACGGATGATTTCGTTATTATTATCAAGGTCATCCGTTTCTGGGATTTCTACATATTCAACATCTATAATATTAGAGGCTTTTGTGGGAGATTCCAAGTTAGTAATTGCCTTCTGGCCTAACTGATGTAATTTGGCCTGGACAAAAGGCCTACCGTATTCATACCAAAACATAGAGATAAGATCTATTCCAACATTAATGGCAAAATCTTTAGCCTGATCTTTTAGCATGTCTTTCCGTGTATAGGTTTTCTGTGGTGTAGCAGGCGCTAACTTTGGTTCTTCATAAGGAATAGGGTTTTTATACTGAACGTAGATTTTACCGTTTTTACGAATACCTCCAGAACTATCTGTCTGTCCTTCTTTTAATTCTGGTGCTTCTACGATAAGCTTTCTCAATTTTACGTCCTCAGGATTGGTTTTGTTGATCCTTGTGGTGTTATTCATGGTGATGACTCCTTTCATAATAGGGCTTGTAATTTACGCGGCGATTAACATGTGTGTGATTCCTTGGTTATAAGGATCCGCATGCTGTTCAGTAATATGTGTGTTACAGAAGCTTTCTACCAGCATGTCTTTGATGGCGGTTCCGTGATTGTAACTGTGAATAATTATTAGGTGGAAGGTAATACGGACTTTATCCTTGTTAAGCTCGCTTATTGTGAGTTTGTTAATTTATTCGCTTGTAAAAATCAGTTTAATCTGTTATCGACCATTGGAACCTCCTTGTTAGTACTTCTATTCTTTTTTTCTTGCGAGATCTCTTAATTTGTATTATAATCGATTTTAACAAAAAAGAAAAGAAAATAAAGTCTTTTTACAAGTCTTATTTACGAAAAATAAATACAATAAAAGATAAAAAAGTAGTTTATCAAGAGGGGATTATATGTCGATTAAAAATAATGATGGACTTTCAGGATTTGGTCAAAAATTGATGTGTCTCATGCTAGAAAAGGAATGCAATACTCCTAAGGCATTGGCAATAAAACTTCTGGAGTCTAAACTGGTAACTGTTAAGACAAGAGGAGAGAATCTGTTTAAGAATAAGGAGAACGCGATTGGAAGTATTGAAAAGAAAATAAGGAATCACTTGCATTCAGAAGACGCTACTTGTTTGCAAGGAGAATTCGTTAATGCTTATTGTAAATTCTTTGGTTGTTCTGCAGATTATCTCTTTGGATATACTGATGTGAAGAGTTCTGATATTGATATAAGAGGAATCTGTGAAAAAACAGGATTGTCTCAAAAGGCGGTGGAACGATTTGTGCAATGCAATATCAGTGAAAAGACCATTCATTACAATCATGGTTGGTCTAGAATTCTGGAAAGCAGTTTATATACCGGAATTATTGAGAACTGGCATATGGCAGGTGAACAAGCTCTTTTAGCAGCACAGAAGGATGTGGAAAGAAAGTATCTTTATGAAGAGCGAAAAAAAGCGATGGGACCAGATGCTCTTGATATTGATTGTGACCTTGAAGGTGTAGAAAATGCTTATAAATCTGCGAATGCTGCGTATGCCGGAATATTATTTAATATTTCGAGAAATGTTGCTGGATTTATAGAATATGAGCTTCAGCCAGCTGTACGTGAATTTTCTAAACAGTTTGAAGCGAAATATAAAGGTTGATCTGTGGCCTGTGGGTAGAAATACCTGCAGGTTATTTTTTGATCTTTTTTCAGCATTTACCGGAATTATCTCGTCAAAAGGTGCTTAGGAAGATAGAAAGGTTCCGGGACGGAACCGGATTGGAAAGGAGACGCACCTGAGATGAGCGGCAACGAAAAGAAAGAGCTGCCTTGGTGGCAGAAGTACACATTGACATTAAATGAAGCATCGGAGTATTTCGGAATCGGTTACAAGAAGCTGAAGCTGTTTGTGCAGGAGCATTCAGATGAGGATTTTGTCCTTTGGAATGGGAACCGGGCACTGATCAAACGGGAGCAGTTTGAGAAGTACATGGACAGTCAGATGAATGTGATTTAGTTTACAGAAATTTATAAAAATTTTTGTAGCAAAAGAGCCAGGGATGTGGTAGTATTATTTTACATAGTCGGATACATACTATGTAAATGAATATCATGTACTTGGCTCCCTCGATTTTGAAAGGAGACGATGTTCAATGAGCGAAAAGAGGCGCGATAGTAAGAATCGCATTCTTCGCACAGGAGAGAGCCAGGAAGCGGATGGACGCTATAAATATAGATATATTGATGCCAATGGAAAGCGTAAATCAGTTTACAGCTGGAGATTGGTGGCTACAGATAGCGTTCCATACGGAAAAAAAGATAATGCACCTTTACGAGACCAGGAGAAGCTTATCAACAGAGATCTGGATGATATGATTGTTCCTGATGGAGGCGGCTTAACGGTTAGTCAATTAGTCAGCAAGTACATTGCGACAAAGACAGGCGTTAAGTATACAACCAGAGCAGGCTATGGAACAGTGATGAATCTGCTTGAGAAGGATCCATTCGGAGACAGGAGAATCGATAAAGTAAGATTATCCGATGCAAAAGAATGGCTCATTAAATTACAGCAGGTAGATAAGAAAAGCTATTCAGCAATTCACTCTATCAGAGGTGTTGTGAGACCTGCATTCCAATTGGCAGTTGATGATGATATATTAAGGAAGAATCCGTTTGAATTTCAGCTTGCAACTGTACTGGTAAATGACGCGGTCACTCGTGAGGCCATTACAAAGAAACAAGAAAAAACTTTTCTTGAATTTATTAAAAATGATGCGCACTATTGTAAGTATTATGATGGTATGTATATTCTGTTTAAAACGGGGATGCGTATTTCGGAGTTTACAGGTTTGACGCTGAAGGATCTGGACATGGAAAATAGAACCATCAATATCGACCATCAGCTTCAGAAGACCGGGACGTTGGTTTACATTGATACAACAAAAACCTACGCCGGTACCAGAGTGATTCCGATGCAGGATGATGTGTATGAATGCTTTCAAAATATTATCAAGGCGAGACCTAAGCTTAAGGTGGAACCTATGATTGATGGCTATTCCGGTTTTCTTTGTTTTGACAAGGATGGTAAGCCGATGGTGGCCATGCACTGGGAGAAATATTTTCAGCATGCAGTGCAAAAGTATAATCGCATTTATCGCATTCAGCTTCCAAAGATCACACCACACGTTTGCAGACATACGTATTGCTCTAATATGGCTAAGTCCGGAATGAATCCTAAAGTGCTTCAATATCTGATGGGACATTCAGATATCAGTGTCACTCTCAATACCTATACACATCTTAAATTGGATGATGCGATAGAAGAAGTAGAGAAGCTTGCTAAGAAGCGGGCAGAGGCTGATGCAGAGCTGAAGCAGCTTGGTATGAAAGTGGATGCTACTGACAGATTTAGGAAGTCAGTTTAGACCATCAGAACGGTGATTATTTAAGTTTAGACCACACAGAAAAGTCAGTATTTATAAGGAGTTGAAGGTATTTGTGGTCTAAAGGCTACTTCAAGCGTGGTCTAAAAATGGTCTAAATTTTCATGAAAAAATTGCAAATATCAGCCATTGGTGGCCAGCAAATGTTTCATAACATTTGCCGAAAATGCCGAAATATAGATAGGATGGGCACAGGTTGCAGGTTTTGAAAAATTTTGAATCAAAAAAGACCAGAAATAGACCAGAAAAAGCCAATGGTCTAAACTTGAAAAAATAGTCCATTTTAGACCAATATTTAGACCATTTGGTGGAATAAATACACTGAGATAAGCCCAAATAAGCCGAGAAACAGAAAAATGGTTGATAGACTGAAAATGTGCGCAAAGCCCCATAAAATAAGGAAAAACCGAGAAAATCCAAGATAAGATAGGAGTTAAAAATATATGATACGAGTACTTTTCATCTGCCACGGCAGGATTTACCGTTCGTGAGAAAAAGTCTTAAATCGTCTTAAATACTTCTATAAATAGCATTTCTTGTGTTTAATTCTCAATTTTACCAATGATTTACCAATATTTCTGGAGAGTCAGACTTGCAGAAACAAAAAACCAGAATGAGGAGATTAAAAATATGAGCAAATTGAAACGAAGAATAACGGAAAACGGAATTGATTATATCCTTGTTGGAGATTACTACATCCCTGACTTGAAACTGCCGGAGGAACACCGCCCCATCGGAAAGTACGGACGGATGCACCGGGAATATTTAAGAGAAGTCCACCCAGCCAGATTGAACACATTGATACTGACCGGAGAATTGTGGACATATCTTGCAGACCTGAACGAACAGGCACAGAAACGGTTAGATACCATCATGGAGCAGATGAAAGCTGCTGAGGGTGTGACAGAGGAATTAAAGAGTATCTGTCAGATGGAATGGGTGCAGCGTTGCAATAACATTCACAATAGGGCAGAAGAAATTGTTTTACATGAGATGATTTATTCATAACGGTATGGTAGAATAATTATCGCAAATTGATATCTATTCAACTCAACGTTGAGACTCCCTTCAACGCTTAGTATGTTCTAAATAAATTCTCTTTTTGATATACTGAGGTCAAATATAGTATAAAGGAGATTTGTTTTATGGATCAGAAAAAAATAGGTGCATTTATTGCACAGTGTAGAAAAGAAAAAAGTCTAACACAAATACAGCTTGCCGAACTTTTAGACATTACCAATCAGGCAGTTTCTAAATGGGAAAATGGTAGAGGAATGCCAGATGTGTCGCTTTTACAGCCTTTATGTGATGCTTTGGGCATTAGTTTGAACGAGCTTTTTTCGGGGGAACATATATCAGCAGAGGAATATAAAGGAAAAGCAGAAGAAAACATTTCTAAACTTTACAAAGAAAAGCAAATTGCCAATCTTAAGCCAATAAAATACTTATTCTCTATATGTTCTAATGTAACATTGCTTGTAGCAGTGATTGAATTAGCTGTTGGTTTTATTGGAAATTTTTTTAATCCAACTATATTGGAGGTAATGTTGCTCAATGTTTCTGTGTGGATAATATTGTTTCTGATTTCAGTGGGTAAGCTGACATACGATAAGAAAAAATTGAAAAACCTGAAGCATTCAGGTACTTGTATAGACTCTGAAATCAAGGATATAATCCCAGCATCATGGATTAGAGTTGGAAACTACATCAGTTGCAGAATTGTATGTGGATTTATTTACGAGGATAAGGAATACAAAGCAGTAAGTAATTACTATGTTTTGACACCATTTCAACTAAAGGAGGATTTATATGCGAATGTTTTTATCGAGCAAAACAATCCTACCAAATATAGTATAGAGCTTTTTCAAGAAGGTCGGTAATTCAGTCAAGAATTTCTCAAAAATCATATAAGCCTATTTAAAGCTGTCGTTGCAGGAAAGTCCCGTGACGACAGCTTTCTTTCTTACCGTTTTTTTCTCTGGCTAATAGGCGTTCCCATCTTCTTTGATTTTTTGAGAATCCGAATGAACCAGCGGAATTCTTCTTCCGACAGATTTTTATAGTTGATACCGAGTTGCTTGCAATAAAGGATGACCAGCTTTTCATCCCGGCTACCCTTGAAATTTTCGACCGCTTCCAGATTTTCTTTCAGTTCATCGGCAACGGTGG
>OGPA01001346.1_pt1 | contig 20791 bp, 17 predicted proteins | sample 1552841 | NCBI WGS metagenome assembly OGPA01 (sample SAMEA2579916, study PRJEB22360) | human gut metagenome | reverse complement strand
ACAAATTTATTCTTTTTATACGTAACTGTCAGATTAAGTCTTGACTATTACACATGACCGGTTCTATCTCCTCACTCGATACCAAAATCATTGAATCGTCGGCAGCACCTAATCTTGCCCAAATGATACAAGGACAGATTCCGGGATTGAACATCATGCTGGGAGATGGTTCTCCGGGTTCTCCTTCCCGTCTCGAAATCCGCGGCGCATCCACGTTGAGTAGTAACTCGGGTCCGCTTATCGTTGTGGATGATGTGCCGATGAGTCCCGACTACGACATCAATATGATCAACTCGGCCGATATCAAATCATTGAATGTATTGAAAGGCGCATCGGCCACTGCCATCTATGGTTCGCGTGCGGCAGGCGGTGTCATTATGATTACTACCAAAAACAACTCCCGCAACAAGAAACCGGTCATCCAGTACAGTTTCGACTTCACCAACCAAAGATTGGTTTCGGACATACGTACCTTGACTGCCGATGAATTCAAAACCCTGTTACTCGAAGCGGCACGTAATGAAGCCCGGGCTTCAGGTTACGAAGATATTACTCAATCGGCTGACTATCAACGCTTTTCTACTCCGGGATTCTTCGGTGAATCGAATACCCCGTGGATGAGCACGTTGATGCAGGATGCCATCACCATGCAACACCGGGTATCGATCCAGGGGGGGACAGCAGAAACCTCGTACAACGCTTCATTCAGCTACCTGAACGAAGAGGGTATGCTGAAAAGTCTGTATAACAAACGTTATACCTACAATGCCGGTTTCAATACAGACATTAGCAAAAAATTGAAAGCTACGGTTAATGTGAACGGTAGCTTCACCCGTCGTAACCGAAATCCGCGCGGAATGGAAACCGCTATTGCCGCACGTCCTGATGTTAAAGTATATAATGAAGACGGTTCGTTCTATCACCAGCAATATCAATACGGTGGCAGACTGGTAACCACGAAAAACCCTTTGGCAGAAATTACCGGAACGCGCGACCAGGAAGACAGGAATAATATCAACTTGAGTACCAGTCTGGACTGGAAACCCATCAGCTTATTGAATTTCTCTATGCGTTACTCCTTCCAGCGTTATCACACCGATTACGATTATTACGCATCGAGCGAGACATATGAAGGTTCGGATAACTTCAGTGGCAAATTCAACGGGTACGGCAAACGCACCAATTACCTCACGACCGAACAGGAAGTGGAAGCACGGGCCAGTTTCACGAAAACATTCAAACAGAAACACTACCTCAATCTCATGGTAGCGGGCACTTATAACGAAAATAATGCCGAAAACTATTGGTTTGCCATGGATAACTTCGGTGATGACAACGTACAAAACGGTATCTGGCAGGGAACCGAACCATACGAAAGAGGCCTAAAGACGGTTACTCTCTGGGGAGTGTGATGCTTTCGTTCATCGGTCGTGCAGAGTACAAATTCATGAATCGCTATATCCTGAATGCCAGCATCCGTAGAGACGGTTCGTCAAAATTTTCACCTAAAAACCGGTGGGGAAATTTCCCGGCAGTGGCTGCCGCGTGGTTGGTCAGTGAAGAAGATTTCTTTAAAAACAACCTGCCCTGGTTTTCTTATTTTAAGCTGAAAGGCGGATGGGGTAAAGTGGGGAACGGATGGGTTACCGAATACGGATGGCGTACTATGTTCGACAATTCCGCCTATCTGGGGCGTCCGGCCATCATTCCTTCGCAAGTCGGTAACGATGACCTGAAATGGGAAGATACCGAGGCCTGGGACATCGGTTTCGAATTCGGTTTGTTCGATAATCAGCGCATCAAGGGGAGTTTCGGGTATTATTCGAAAAATACGGAAGGGTTGCTCTACGACCTGACCCTATCTCCCAGTATGGGGGCAGGTTCCACTAAAGTGAATTTTGCCAGTATCATCAACAAAGGTGTCGAGTTCGACCTTGTTGCCAACCTGATCAGCACGAAAGACTGGCAGTGGTCGGTCAGCGCTAATATTTCGAAAAATAAAAACCGGGTAACCAATATTGATGCCGAATTCGTATCGGTTCCCGGTTCCTCCATGCTTACAAGCACTGTCATCAAAGAGGGTTCCTCGTTAGGATTGATTTACGGTTTCCAAACTGATGGTGTGTTCCGTAGCCAAAAAGAAATAGATTATTACGAATCTCTCAACAAAGACCACGCATACCAAACCGGAACCACCGGTAGAAAAACCATTCCCGGGGACTTGAAATACGTGGACCAGAACAATGACGGATATGTAAATATTGCGACCACTGCTAAAGACGACCGCGTCGTGCTGGGATGCTCGCGTCCCGATTTCGAGGGAGGTCTCAGTACCCGTTTGGGATGGAAAGGATTTACGCTCAGCATTCAATCCTCTTATGCTTACGGACATCAGAAAATGTGGAAAGCCGGTGCGCAACAATTCCAGTTTAACTCATACGAACCGGGTAACCTGCTCGACATCGCCCTGAAACGCTGGACTCCGGAAAATCCAGACTCCAACTATCCAAGCATGCGTCTCAACAAATACCAGAATGAGGTGGTTGGTTTTGCCGTGTATGATGCCTCGTACTGGAAAATCCAAAACATAAATTTAGATTATCGCGTACCGGTATCCTGGCTCAAGCATATCAATGTATTCAGCAGTATGACACTTTCTTTCTCGATGAATAACGTATATACCTTCACTTCATACCCGGGACCATCTCCCGAAAGTTTCAGCGCAAATATGATTGAAGGTGGATCCATCGATTACTCGACTTATCCGCAAACGAGAAACTTTAACTTCAGTATTAAAGTCACTTTATAATTTGGACACCATGAAGAAAACATTATTAAAATATATCTTATTTTTTACGGCCTGCATGGGACTGAGTGCCTGCGATGCCTTGTTCGATAATGAATTACCCGAACATGACCTGGTACCTGAAAATGCTATCATTGATGAAAAATCCGCTGAAAAGGCATTGCTGGGCATTTATTCGTACCTTGATGATTCCCAGTATAACGGGGGATACCTGAACTCACACCTTATTACTTACAATTACATCCGTCTCAACCTCATGACGGCTGTCGGTCCCAGTTCTTTCGAAAATGATCAATTGTACAGATTCGCGTACGATGAGACCGACGCGAACTACGAAAACGGCTGGAGACATGTATACCGAATGATAAATGCTGCCAATAACGTAATTTATTACGTGGAACAACTTGGAGACGAAAAATTCGGAACGAACCGGCGTAACGAGATTCTGGCCGAAGCCCGCTTCCTGAGAGCCTTTTGCTATATGTACCTCATGCAACATCACGCCCAATTCTGGGATACGGAAAGCAAATACGGGTTAGTACTGCGATTGGAACCCAGCAAGTTGTCACTCAACAAAAAAGCACGTTCATCGGTAAGTGATAGTTACAAGGCTATTTTCGATGATCTGGAATTTGCGGTCAACAATGCCCCTGACTACCAATCGAGCTACCGCATTTGTAAAACATCGGCCAAAGCATTTAAAGCAAACTATTTGATGATGCGCGGCACTCCTGCCGACCGGGAAGAAGCTCTTCGCCTGGCCGAAGAAGTCATTGCCAGCGGGGACTTCAGCATGGAAGAAAAATATGCCGATATTTTCGCTCACAAACATACTTCGCCTGAACTGCTGTTTACCCAATACACCGACCGTCCCGGAGGCTGGAACGACAACGTGCAAGGGCTGCTCCAACTGCTCGGTGCCGGTAAATACAGAGCCAAAGAGAATACACCGGACGATGATCTGTCAAAATATTACACCATCATGGACAATCCGGCAAGTGAACGCTATACCGCCTGTATGGATAGTGTCATCCTGCCCCAGGGGAAAGACAAAACCTTTATATGGAAAAAATTTTACAACCTGCAGAAAGAAGCCGTACCCATGTACTACCTGCGTGTAGCGCAAATGTACCTTATCAAAGCTGAAGCCATGAGTTACCGGAACTATACCGTGGCCGATGTCGTGGAAACGCTGAACGTACTTCATTCCCGTGCCAACGAGGAATTGCTCGATGCCGGCGACTACTCCAGCATGGAAGAAGTGCGGGAAGAGATATTCCGCGAATACATACGTGAGGTCGGGGCCGAGAACGGCGATCCGTTCTTCTACGCCGCCCGCACCATGATCAACGGCAAACGGCTGCTCCAGGAATACAACATGTATTTTGAAGAGGATAATACGCTTTGTTTCCCTATTCCGGCGAAAGAAATCGAAATAAACAGCCTGGCCGAACAAAATCCTTATTAACCTTTAGATAATCGCTTATTATGAAATATAACCTGTTAAATACGATATTATTCCTTACTGTGGTACTGGTTTCATGCAACTCGGTAGATGATGTGCTCAAGCCCTCGGACAGCATTTCTATCAGCATTCTCGAAACATTGGACACCGTGAGAGTGGTGCCCGGCGATACCGTGTCCTTTAAATTCATGGTATTCACCAACGGGGGAGCCATCAAGAACATTGATCTGGAGACTAACGACGAGATATTCGAGAAACATCCCGAAAAGATGACTTTCGGTTTGATTGACAGTATCGAATTGACGGTTGATGAAAACGGTAACCTGTCAAGAGACGTCAGTTCACTGATTGTGGAATATCCCGTTTATATCAAGAAAAATCCCGCTGTTGTCAATAACACGCTGAAAGCGGTATTCCGCGCTACCAACAAACAAGGCAAATCCGCCTCGAACTATGTCCATTTCAAGGGACTCAACTCCCGGATAAAAAAAGACAAACTCACTCTCGTGTCAGCTTATTCTGTTCCCAAGCAAAACCGCTTCTTTAACCCTTTCGACTATAAAACATACAGCGAAGCGCAATTTATCAGCACCGAAGAGCCCATCGAAGGGAGTGACAAGATAAAAGAAAGCATTGCCATGGTATTCGCCTATAAATACATTCCCGCTGATCCAGGCAAGTATTATCTCTATTCCCCCGACAGCGAAGAGGCGCAGGAATTTTGCGATAAGAACGGAATCAGGGGGTACAACCGGGAGGAAATGAAGTCATGCGTATTCTACCGCATCGAAGGAGTTGGCGGTTATGAATTGGATGAGGCTATCGAGGCTGCTCAGGATAACAATGAAAAGGCCAAGCTTATTAACGAACGTAATAATTTGGACTGGAAATACTTCGACGAATACATTAATGACGATTACCTTTCCACGCTCGATTTCAGCAATGCCACGAATGCCCTTCAGTTGAAAGGTGGTTTCTACGCATTCAAAACATTCGACAACCGGAAAGGTATCATTTGGGTAAACTATCTTAATAACTTTAATAACCCTATTCCCATCACGATTCGGCGTTACATCTTTCAGGCCGTAAGTACCGAAAACGGGAACAATTAAAGTGAGCATTTTAAATATGATTTTATAAAAGTATTTTAATATATGAAACAAACATTATTAATCATCACATTTCTTCTGTCGGGTTATCTGCAGAATTTCGCTCAAAATTACGAAACTTTCGTTACCGAGATGAAAAAACTCGAGCAAGAGGAAAAAGAATACTCCGGTATTTTGTTTCGCAAGAACGATTATTCTGCCGAATACAAAAAAGGATTCGAACCCAAACTCAAAAAAGTAAGAGAAGAAAAAGTTACACTCGCCCGTAAGGCCATCGAAGCCAATCCCGACGACAAACGCTTTGTCGACGTACTCAACTTCTATCTCTTCAACTATCTCTCCATTGAAGAACTCGACCGCATGCTCGACCGCTTTACCGCTGATGCCCGCCAGCATCCCATGTGGAAAAGTATGAAAAGCTATGTCACCTACAAGCCTCTCAACGCAGTGGGCCATAAAGCCTTTGACTTTACCGTCAAAGGCCACGACGGCAAGAAAATCACCCTCTCCAAGGTGTTGAAGAAAAACAAGGTTGTACTCGTTGACTTCTGGGCTTCATGGTGTGGTCCGTGCCGGGCTTCTATTCCTCACTTAAAGGAAGTATACGACACTTACAAAAAACAGGGATTCGAGATTCTGTCCGTATCCCTCGACGACAAAGCCGACCTGTGGGAAAAAGCCTTCCAATCCCACGCACTGCCGTGGATTGACGGTTCTAACCTGTTAGGCTGGGAAGATCCGGTTGCCGAGAAGTATGCCGTGAGAGGCATACCTCACCAAGTGCTCATCGGCCGCGACGGAAAGATATTAGGCATCGGGTTCCATAAACAAGGTGAATTGGAACAAACTATCGGGAAGTATCTGCAACAACATAAATAACGGCCGATACCCGCTCAAAACAGGGTGAAGACAGGTAATACAAACGTTACATTCCCTATTCATCTCCTATATACACCTTATTCCCGACGTTTTATATAAGGTATGAATAGGAGTTGAATAGGGGATAATCCTTAACCTGAAGCTTTTTACACCGGCAAATCATCCACAAAAATAAGAAAGCCAACTAATTCACAATGCTTTAATTATGAATTAGCTGGCTTTCCTCTTTAGGGTATACTGATTCTGATTTTCAATCGGTTTGCGAATCCTTTTACCGTTTGTAACACATACTGACGCAATTGCCGCATACATTTTCATATAGGGCGGCACGTTCTTCCACTGTGCCGTTGTCTGCAAGTTTCAGTATATGAATACTTCCCTTTTTACCTGTTGCTCCGTTTTCTGATGATACGACGTACAGCGTGTTATTATAATCTTCACTTGGAAAATAACTGGCATAACCATCGTAATGAGGTAAACATTCCATATAGATCCGTTCAATGGTGGTTTGTAGTGTATTCCCGTTGATTTTGACCGTATCCGTATCGTAAATAGGGAAACAACGATTACTGTTCAGATCATATTGATAAATTTGGCTTCCTTTTGTAAAATACAGGAAAGGTCTTGCGACGGACATGGCATATCCGGCAGATTGTTCGATGCCTTCCGCTTCAGGAGTAAGGTTGACCCGGGAAAGCAGACGCATGGGAGAATTGCTATAGAAATCATTGAAGTTGCTTAAAGTGAATTCCAGTTTTTCCAATTGTCCGTTTGTATTTTTAAAAATACCGCATCCCCGTTTGGTGTTATTTCCTGTCGGAGCTGCTTCGGCCATATAAACCAACTGCAAACCGAGGTTGGAAGGATCAAAGTTTTCCGAATCCGACTCAATAGAAGAAAAGGTATTGTCCAAACTCATCATATTTCCCTTGATATTCAGAAAACGTCCTTTTTGGTTGTCGTAGAAAAGATAGTTTCTTCCATTGACAACCGCATAGGGCGAGAGTTCATAATCACCCGGGACAGCTGGATTGAATTGCAGGCCGTATCCCAACATGTCTGCAGCTCCCAGTAAACGTTCATGCAGTTTGCCGTTATTGATGATAAAATCGGCCATTGTACCATAACCAGCTGGATATACTCCTTTGTAATAGGCTTGTGGATTAATAACTTGCGGTGCAATATAAAATAAATCTTCAAAAGTTGAGGAAACGGTTAAATCCGCATTATTCAGCGTCACCCCTCCCGAGGTTCCGTTGAGTATGAACATATCTTTTAGTTTAATGATTTGAGTTGTCGAGGCGTCGGCGACTATAACCGGATGGGTACCCAATTCATGTCCGTTGTCCGCTCCGTATACTTCCACTAAGTTGCCGGCTGTATTTAGGAATACCAGATTCGGAGTTCCGTCGACTTCTCCCAGTACCATAAGCCCCTTGTCGAATTTGCCTGTTACTGATAGGGTGAAATTAGATTTACTGCTCAGACCGGTTTCTTTATCCGTTACCTTTAGGTAGATGGTGTAATTTCCAACCGATAAATTTACGTTGTAAACCAATTTTTTTTCTAACGATAAGGTATCTACTTCCAGATCATTGTTCGTGTACCTGTACCAGCAATATTCCAAAGGAGTTTCTTTCCCGGAAAAACTGATTTTAGCTTCGACTTCCAATTGGTGGTAAATCTCGATCGTCCGGTTTTTCAAGGTATCGATAGTGATTTCATGGAGTGGGTTATAATCATAAGTCCCTAAATCTTCCATACAGGAAATGCCTAAAAAGGGAAATAGACAGAGATATAATAATTTTTTCATGATAATTCTATTTAATTCATCCAAGGTTCGATTCTTTGTCCGTATTCGTCATAGATTTCATTTTCTGCAAAGAAATTATTCATTTGCATTCCATAGGCTGTTTTTTGACTACTATTCAGCTTATTCCATTCCGTATAATCTTCAAATTTCACAAAGGTGTTCAATTTTAATTCAGAAAGAATATATCGGTGTTTCACCCGGCTGTAGGGGCCGAAATAACTGCTGTAATACCCGTCCCAATACGGAATGGGGGGTAATAGGTTAGAGCTGACGATAGTTGCTTCTTGCCGGTAAGAAATCCCGGTGGACATATACGCTGCAGGTTCTAATTGTAATACCAATTTTACCGATAATGAATCGAGTTCGGCACTGTAATTCAGCGTAATGGGTACATTAAGCGAGTATTCGCCTTTTTTTATTTCATAGAATTCTTCTAAAGGCTGATAGTGTTTGTTGACAATAGCAGTGGTTTGGCTGGAGTCTGCTTTTAAACGGAAACGATAATTTTGATCGGCATAACCGTTAAGTTCAACCGGAAGATTTACAGTGATGTAACTTTCCGAAGTATTCAGAAACGAACAGGCGATACTGTCCAATTCGTTGTCAGATAAAGCAAAATGCATCGTAGTACTCCCGGAAAACAATTTCTGTTGGTCGTCGTTACAGCTACCTGCTATGTAGAGCAGAAACAATAATATGGTAAATATATACAGTGTTTTCATGACTTTATTATTTTGTAATCAGGTTGCCAAATTCTTTTTCATCATCAGGTAATGGGAAACAGAAGATTTTCCGGGGATTTTCGATATTCAATGCACCCGGAATATCGGTGTAGTCTTTCCGTTTCAGAAAGAAAAATAGTTGTCCTTCGGCCAGAAACGACTTCCGGTATTCTTTGAACAATTCCTCTTCAAATACACAATTCTCTTTCGTCAGGTCGAAAGCTGCCGGTATGCCGTATTCGTGCCGGACTGTATTCAGGTAATCCAGCCCTTTTGCCGGCTCTGCCTGGCATTCTGCACAAATGTATTGTATCTCAGTCATTCGGAGTAAAGGTATACCTTGGTTCATCGGACCGTTTTGGCTGTATTTGCTGACGAAATAGCGTCCGGTATTCGCATCGCTTTCGATGGTATTCGGATTCAATATGAGCCAGGAAGGGATACGGTTGTCGGAGGATTCGTATTTTTCTGTTTCATAAAATTCTTTCCGTTGATTCTGAGACAGGGACAACTGTAAATTATTTTCAGAATTTACTGTGAAATAGTCATCCGACATTGTTGTTATCTTATCGGAGTATAGCCGGAACAATATCCGGTTTGTACCCAATAACGGATGGGCTATTAATTCATTGGCTATATTTCCGGCCTTTTGGGTTTGTCCGGTCCATAGATATACCCGGGTCATCAGGGCTTTTACCGCATAATAGTTCATTCTTTCCTCCCGGTTCCGGAGAAATTCGTCTTCCGGTTCCGTATTATCGGCTGCTGGTCCGAATGGATTGCTGACTTTCAGTAAGCTCAGGGCTTCTTCACAGTCTTGCAGAATTTTTTCTGCAACGGCTGTATTAGTCAGTTGTGGGAAAGGGCTACGCGTAACCCGGTCTACATAGGGGATAGCCGCTTCATTTGCACCTACGGTAAAAGACGGTGCAAACATGCGTAGCAGATCGAAATGCAGATAGGCCCGCAGGCCTAGAGTCTCTCCCCGGATCAGTTCATAGTTATGCCCACTGAAAAGCTCCTGACGGCCTTCCATGTTTTCCAGCAGATTGTTGCAGTTCATAATGATTTTATACATCGTTTCCCAAATGGCATCGAACTTAGATTTTACCGGGGAGGCTTCATAATTATATATCGAAGCATTGTAAAAATTGTGGTAATTGTCGTTTATTGTATAGTATTGGGCCAAGACGTCCAGCAAACTCATTGTCAGCTCCTGGCCGTAAAGTGCCGGAGTGGCCATTGTGGTATATATACCGAATAGGGCTGTTTTGTATCCGTTTTCGTTTTCAAACAGGATATCGTTTTTCACCTGACTTTTGGGATTTACGTCGAACCAGTTTTCACAACTCATGAAAAATTGTGAACAACTGATTAAGAGGCTGAGGATTAAGATCTTTTTCATGAGATTGATTTTAAAAGATTACACGTAAAGAAGTTCTGAAAGCTCTCGCAAACGGGTAGTCGATTCCTCGTTCGGCTTTGATGGAAGAAGCCCGGAATACATCGTTCATAGAAAACGAAATACGGATATTTTCCATCCGCCATTTGCGGGTGAGGGGTGTCGGAAAGTCATACGATAGGTTTAATGCACTTAATTGCAAATAATTATAATCTTCTACGAACCGGGAAGTCGGTCTTGTCTGGCTTTCATCCTTAACATCTTTGAAAAAAGTGATGTCTCCGGGTTGCTGCCATCTTTGTTCCAAAACCCTTCGGTCTGTGTTATAACGTTTGTCGGCATTTTCCACCCTGTCTACCAGGGTGTAATTGTAATTTTGGCCGCCGATTCGATAAGTGAAATAAAGATTCAGTTGCAAGCCTTTCCAGCCGGCATTGAGTCCCAGATTACCTTCCAGGTCGGGATCTGTACAACCGATAACCCGTTGGTCCTTTGCCTGCCAACGATCTGTCAGACTTCCGTCGGCTGCCAGGTAGGTCTCTTTTCCGTTGGCCGGATTGATCCCCAGAGAAGGCACACCCCAGATGGAATTGATCGATTCGCCTTCAATATACCGTACTTTGGGTACATTAAGATTTTCATCACTTTTATCCCAGGCTTGATTCCAGGCTTCGAGGCTATTGGAGATTTTCTTCAGGATGTTGGTATTGTGTATGCCGGATGCTGTCAGATTGAGCCAAAGATCTTTTTTCTTCAGTATACCCAGGCGTACTTCCAATTCATACCCTTTATTTTCGATTTCTCCTAAATTTTCCCGATAGGTACCGTATCCCAGAGAGGGAGGCAGGGTTACGTCCGTCAACAAGTCTTTCGATCTGTTTTGATAATAGTTGGCGGAGAGGGCTAACCGGTCACCGAGCACGGAAATGTCCGTGCCGATATTCAGCTGGTTGGTTTGTTGCCATTTCAAATCCGGGTTACCCAATCTCATCATCATAGCTCCGATATTATACCGGTAACGGTTTTGGGTATAATATTCGTACATGATAATCGATTGATAGGGTTCAAAGGCTTGTGAACCGGTCATACCGTAAGAGGCCCGTATTTTTAACATATTGGCCCAGGTCCAGTTTTCGGCAAATTTTTCTTTGTGGATATTCCATCCCAGACCGACAGACCAGAAGGTCGCCCATCGTCCGTCCGATCCGAACTTGGAAGAACCGTCGAATCGGATAGAGGCATCCAGCAGGTAACAATCGCGGTAAGTATAACCGGCATTTCCGACGAATCCCATCAGACGGGAAATATAATCTTCGCCTGTCGGCAGGTATTCTTTTGCATTTTGGGCTGCAAAAGTGATAAAATCCAGTTTTTCATCCGGAAAACCTTCTGCTCTGACAGTATAGACTTCGCCTTCATTGCCTTGAATATTCCAGGCTATATTCGCATTCAGGGTATGATTCTGTATTTGCTTGAAGTAACTGAGCACGACGTTGCCGTCATAGAAAAATTCTTTTCCTGAGGTAGCCTGATAATATCCCCGTCTGTAATAGTTGTCATCGGAATAATTGACGAAATCTGTATGATCCGCCGGTTTGAATACAGTACCGTCGTTTTTTTTTGTGACGGATGGCAAAATTACCCTTTAGCCTCAGATCGGCATTGATATACCAGTCGATCCCGAAATTATTGGCGAATTCACTGTAAGAAGTCTCGTCGATCACATTCAGGGTGGTATTGTACAGCGGATTAATCACGCTTTTCCGTCCCAGTATACCCGAGTTGGCTTCCAGTTCTTTGAGGTAGTTTCCATTTTCATCTTGGTAAGGGTAATAAGGATTCAGGGTGGCGTATTCTCTGAAACTACCGTATGGGCTATTGGTCGATTTGACATTGTCGTAAGTCATGTTGTTACGGAAAGTCAGGTTTTTAAAACGGTATAGAAGCATGGTTCCCATTCCCATTCGTTGCCTGCCGGATTCTTTCATCACGCCGGGAACATTTTCATAGGTCAGATCTAAAGAATAGCGCATGGCTTTTTCGCCGCCTTCAACAGACAGGGTGTGTTTATGGCCGATAGCTACTTCCAGGGGTTTATCCAGCCAATAGGTGTTATATCCCTGTTGCACCAGCCCCAGTCGGTAGTTGTAATCTCTTTCCCGGGCTTCTGTCTGGTCTATTGTTCCGAATGGATCAAAATATCCGGCAGCTTTTCCCAATTGTAATTTTTCTGTTGCATTCAGTAAATCGTAATCAGTCAGATCCGGAATATTGAATGAAACGTCGAGATTGTAAAGTAACCGGAGTTTACCGGCTTCCGGTTGTTTGGTATTGATAACGACCACACCGTTAGAAGCCCGGGAACCGTAGATTGCAGTTGCTGCCGCATCCTTCAGTATGGTCATCGATTCTATGCGCATCGGATCGAGATCGAATACCTTTTCAGCTGTCACTTCAAATCCATCCATGATAAAAGTAGGCATATTCGGACTGCCGACGAAGGAACTTGTCAATTCGTTGGTCGAAGGCATACTGGCCGTTCCCCGGATTTGAAAATCAGGAATGACATTCGGGTTGGAACCGTCCAGGTTGTTTTCTATCATTTTGAACGAAGGGTCGAGGATGGAAAGGGCAGAGAGTAAATTTACCGGATTTACTTGTTTCAGTTCTTCGGCCGTATAACTTTTTTTTCATAATTTTGTAATACTTAAGTTTATAAAATGCTTGTTGTCGCAAGCTTTATTTAAAGTGGGAATGTTGTCGCATTCCCGCTTTTTAATAAGTCGATACGGTCACTGTTCTTCCTTTAATTGTAAAGCGTACTTTTTCCAGTATTTCCAGTTTACAGAGAAAATCCTGGATTCGGTCGTACCGTTTGAGTTCGCCTGTAAAATGTATATTTTGTAAATTTTCATTTGTATAAAAAATATCGATGTTATACCAGCGGGCTAAGGTGTTCAGGATATTTTCCAACGGTTGGTCCTGGAATATGAAAATTCCTTTGTGCCAGGCTGTAAATAAGGCTGTATTGACTTTTGCAACAGTCAGGTTGCCGCCTTTCAGGCAGGATTGTTCTCCTGGGTTTAGAATCACTTCTTGTCCCTTGGAATGTATATTGACTTTTCCGGTTTCGAGAGTAGTCAGAACGACAGATTCGTTTGCATAGGCCCGGATAGCAAAAGAGGTTCCTAGTACTCTCAGGTTCTGTTGTTCTGTTTTCACGATAAACGGATGTAAAGAATCAGGAGCCACTTCGAAATAAGCTTCTCCCTTTAAGAAGACTTGGCGCTGTTTTTTTGTAAAAACAACCGGATATTCCAGTTCTGTTTCAGAATTAAGCCATACCCGGGTGCCATCGGCTAACCTCAGTATATATTCCCCTCCCCGGGGAATCGTGATTTTATGGTATACAGGAGCGGTTGTGGTATCGGTTTCTGGGTATACCAGAGTATTCCCTTCGAGTGTTGCTGTTGTAGCTTCAAGTTTGTTTTTTTCTGTAATCGGAGACAGGAAAATATCTTGACCATTCGACAGTGTCAGGACGGCCTGATATGTTCCGGGAATAATCTCCGTAGATTGAATGGGGATATTTTTCTGCTCTGATTCGGGATACAGGCTGATAGAAAGGACGAAAGGAAGGAGTATGGCTGCTGCCGCATATCCTATTCGTCTCCATTTCCGAAGTTTCCTTTTTCTTATGTGGGAACGAAAAGCTTGATATTTCTGCCGGTAATTGTGTTCTGACGCTTGTTGGCAGAAGTGGTCGAATCCTTTTCCTGTGATGACTTTCTGGTAAAAGACTTGGTTACTTTCTTGGGAGGTGATCCATTCCCGAAGTGTCGTCTCTTCCTCAAGTGTCAGTTCTTTGCTCCATTGTCGAATGATCAGGTCTGCGATCTTCCAGGGGATTGGTGTGTCCATAAATTATTTAGCCTTTTTTTGTAATATGACACCGCCTGGAGTAAAAATGGGTATTTAAAAGGCAAAAAAATAATTTTGACAAAAATCAAAAAAGGATGCCGAAGGTTTTGAAAAGTAAAGTGTAGCGTTCCCGCAGAATACGTTTGGCTTTTTTACGTTGAGTTTTTACAGTTTCGACGGATAATTTCAGATCAGCAGCGATTTTTTCAGAAGTATCTCCCGATAAGGTGCGTTGAAAGATATTCTTGCACTGTTCAGGTAGTTCTTCCAGCAATAGTTTGAGTTGGCGATAGATTTCATTTTCCAGGGCTGAATTGTAGCCTTCTTCTTCCGCTTTTAAATTATTCAGGAATTGTGCTTCCCGGATTGAACGTCTTTTTTCATCCCGGAGGTAGTTAAAACTGCGGTTACGTACAGCTGTATAAAGATAGGATTTCAGAGTATTCAACCCCTCGAACAGCCGGTGTTCGTCGTACATTCGGCAGAATACTTCCTGTACAATGTCTTCAGCTTCTTCCGGTTTTAGAGAAAAACTACGGGCGAATATGCATAAGGCGACAAAAAAATGTTCATATAGTTTGTGGAATACTTTTGTGTCGCCTTGGGCAAGTGCTTTTATTTCTGTTTCTGAAAATTCCATCGTAATCTTTTCCTGAGCAAATATATAATAAATATATGAAATTTTTCCGGATAACAGGTTACGGTTACAATTACACCATCGGCTGGCACCTCCTGAAAATTATAGAATAATGAAATTTCCCTTCGGGAATTTTCCGACCCACGAGCAAGCCCAATGTCCGGTTTGGTTGATTTCGAGAATACGCGAGAAAAACCCTTTTTCTCCAAGAAGCCTTTCGATACAAGCCCAGGCGGTATCACGTTTGATGAAATCTAAAATTTCTTCCTCGATTCCGGATTGATCTTCACCGGTTTCTTGTCCGATTTTATCCTCCAGGTCGCATAAAGCTTCGTAGACTTCATTGCCAATAGCCAGACTGACTGCCTCGAATATGGCGTCTATCTGTTCGTCTTTCAGCTGTCGCAGTGCTTTTTGTTCGATGAGCTCACTATTTTGTCCCCAAACTTCGAGCATTTGATGGCCATAAGTATCACAAGCTTCCCAAATCGTGTCGATAACCCAATATTTTTCAGAAGGTTCTCCGACCTGTTTAAACCATCCGATGGTTTTTATTTCTTGTATAAATTGATCGATTACAGTCTGTTGTGATGAAGTCCAAAGCATATTTCTTTATTCTAATACCCCGATAAAGATATAAAATATAAGTTTAAGGGGCTAACGGATCAGGTAAAAAGTATAAAGTAAAACATAAAATATATAAAATCACCGGCAGTTTTCTGCAACCACTTCAGCGATGTCTTTGATAGGAACTGCCGTGTCGGTTTTCATAAAAGTTTTTTTACATAGAGGACAGGCTGTTACTAAAAGATCCGGTTGATAAGACAGATAGGCTTTTACCGCATCGCTACTGATTCGGGTACGTTGTCCGGGATCGATATGTATGTTGGCCAGGGATCCGCCACAGCACAATGAATTTTTACCATCATAGACGGTTGCTAATTTATGACTGACGGTTTGCAGTACCTGATCGGGAGCAGCATATACATCACATCCGCGGCCCAGTTCACAGGGATTGTGGAATACGGTTTTCAGCTCGCTTTGATGTGGGGTGATGAGTTTATTCCGAATCAGGTCGTTCAGGTATTCGGTGTGGTGCATGACCTTTAGGTTCAATCGGTATTCTTCCCGGAAAGTCTTGTAACAGATCGGGCAGGAAGTGACCAGTAATCCGGCCCCTGAGTTCTCGATCCGGGCTTTGTTTTTTTCCACGATCACCGAAGCGGCACTGTGGTTACCAGCCAGCATCATAGGCCGGCCACAACAGATACCTGTCTGTTGGTCGATAAAGGTGTAATCGACCCCGGCTTTCCGGAAGATATGTTCCATGGCCTGGATAACGGATGGGGTGAGGTGCCCCATACAACCGGCGAAATAAGCTACTTTGGCCGGGAGGGCCGGTTGGGGCTGAATGTAGTCGTAGGTCGATTTTGTAATATGGGTGTAATCGGTACGTTGGCTTAACCGTAATGCATTCAGTTTCAGATCTACCGGGCAGGCTGCCTCACAACGTCCGCACATCAGACAGTCCGCTATTTGTACGGTATGTTCTTTTTCATGACGTAGTTTTTTCAAGAAATAAACCGGCTGGGTATCGGTGTGACCGAGAGAAGTGCCGAGCTGACAGCGGTCGATACAAATACCGCAACGCGAACAGGAATAGAGTTGAAACTGACTGATTCCTGTAAATTGTTTCCCTTGTTTGATTCCCCAGTTTTTCAGAAAAATATAAACGATTTCTGTCGGGATATGCATATACCGGGAAAAGGGAAGAAGCAGGAAAAAAAGCCCTAAAGCCGAAGAATAAGCCCACCAGGCCGGATAAGCGAGCGATTCGATCGGTAAGAAAGTGTCGAAAAAATTACCTGCCGAATGAGTCAGAAAACTGCCTCCTCCGCGTACTCCACTGGTGAAACTCTCAGCCAGAAAGCGAAGAGGGAATATTAACCACAATACCGTGAGGATGAGTAAGTCGAAAGGACGATGATTGGTTGTTTTTTTCAAACCAAGTGCTTTGGAATACATTCGTTTCAGAAAAGCCAGAGTCAATCCGGAGAGGATCATCAACAAGATCAGATCCATCAGGAAAGCAAAAGTGCTGCTATAGGGAAATGTTTCCTGTGCCGGATGAAAATAACGGAAAAATATAGCAAAATAAGGTGGATTGAAAATACTGGTATGGTACACCAACGACTCGATTTTACCCACAACGATCAGCAAAAACCAACCTAATCCGAAACACATGTGCATATATCCCAGAAAAGGATTGGTACGGAAGATTTTATGATGTACAAGACTTTCCAGGAATACTTCTTTACCGGCTTTCAGGGTTTTCAGGCTGAAAAGATTTCGCCGGATCGTTCGTTTGTCTTCTGGAGAAAAGGTACGAATCCAACGGGCATATTTGATGACCAGATAGATCAGGAGGATATTCAGACCGATAGTGAAAGGAAGTACAAAAGGATCGTAATACATAGTTAAAAAAGTAAAAGGTAAAGAGCTAAAGGCTGTTTATATATTTGAGCATGCTTAGGATCATGCGCCGGGTATCTACTCCCCGGGGACAAACCAGCAGACATTTTCCACACAACATACATTTTTGGAGGTGCTCACCGACTTCTTTGGTCTCACCTCGTTTCACCAGCATTTGCAGTTTACGGATATTGAATTCGGTCAGATTGCCGGCGGTACAAGTGGCCGAACAGCCTCCGCATCCGATACAGAGCTTGCTACTGGGAACTTCGGTCGTCATAGCCGTTACCAGACTTTTATCATTTTTATCATAATCGATGACCCGCGCTTCAGATATTGAAAAACCCCAAAAGTTCATAGAAATTCAGCTTCGAAGATTAATGCTTGTTTTCGTTATTTTTCAGATATTCTCCGATAGTGATCGCTGCAGAACGTGCATCGGTGAGTGTGTCGGTCAGGTTCATGGGAGAGGAGCTGCATCCGGCAATAAAAATGCCTGGCCGGTTGGTTCGGTTGGTTCCCGTGTGGGGGTCTCCGACCCGGATAAAGCCATTGGGAGCTATGTCGAGGCCGAGCATCGAAGCGAGCTGCGTACTGCCTTCGGAAGGTTCCATACCTACCATTAGCACCATCAGATCGAGGGTCATCTTCAAAGGTTTACCCACCAGTGTATCTTCGACTTTAATAAGCAATTGTTTTTCTCTGTTTTCAGAAGCTTCCGACAAACGTCCCCGTACAAATTTGATGTTGTATTTTTCCTGTGCTTCCCGGTAGAGTTCTTCATATCCCGGACCGAACATGCGCATATCCATATAAAAACATAGTATTTCGGTTTCCGGCAACATCTCACGAAGTTCGATGGCTTGTTTGACTGCTGTTACGCAACAGAGTTTGGAACAGTGGTAATTACAAATCTTTTCGTCTCTTGAGCCTACACAATGAATCAATCCGATTCGTTTGGGGATCTGACCGGTAGAGGTGGCTATGTGATGATTGATGAAGAAATTTTCCAGTTCTACGGAAGTGATCACATTTTCGTAGATGCCATACCCATATTCGCAATTCTTCTTTCCGGCGGGCGTTAAATAGGCGGAAGCCACTGGTTACCAATAAGGCATCTCCTTTTAATAAGGCTCCGTCGTTCAGTTCCAGGGTGAATTTATTATTTTCTGTCCGTGAAATTTTGACCGGATAATTTCCCAAATGGAGATGAATATCAGGGCGTTGTATATTTTGGCGGAGACTTTGATTCAGATCACGGGCTTGTTTCCGGTCGGGGAAGAGTTGATACCAGTTATTCAGATTTCCTCCGGTTTCGCTTTCTTTTTCGATCAATTCTACCGTTTTACCTGCCTGAGCCAGCCGGTAGGCTGCCTCACATCCTGCGGGTCCTGCACCTATAATGATAACACACATATTATTTGTTTTTCATTCTATATTCGGTTGTTTACAATGGAGTGGGGCAGATCAGACTTTGAGATAAGTGGGACACTGGGGATGTCCCATATCCTCACCCCGGATATTTTTATATTTAGCCTCCGGATCATATCGGATACCCATTTTATCCAATAGAGGCTCGACGCTGACCTGATGCATTTGCAGGCCGATCTCCCAGGGATCGTATCCTAAAACCAAAGCCGCCACTTCTTCATAGGTCAGAACAGGGATACCGTAACCATCCGGACCGTAAGTGGTACCTTCCATTTCACTGATGGTGTATTGCCACTTGTCCAGAAACATGGCACAACCCGGGCAATTGGTAATAATAAAGTCCGGTTCATAGGGTTGCATGGATTCGAATTTCTTTTTCGAATTTGCGACAGAGAATCCCCGGTTGGCTAATACCAGGTAATTCCGGAAACCGAATCCGCAACAGTGTCGTCTTTCGGGGTAGTCGACCGGTTGGCCTCCCCAAGCGGAGACCATTCCCGACAATACAGCAGGAAATTCTGCCCCCCCGATGCCTTTGCTGGGAAACATTTTAGCGTAATGACAACCGATGTGGTCGACTACTTGCAAAGGGCGTCCGGTGTGTATATCTACCAGACTATATTTTTTCTGAGCTGCAATTTCATTTCTGAATTTATAGATGACATCGGAAGTATGTGCCAGGTTCTTCGGCTTTTGGAATTCCCGTTTCGTTGCTTTCCATAAAAATTCCCGGGTCTTTTCTTCCCATTCGGGATGAGTCTCCCAGGTATGCAGGATTTCTGTATAAATACCGAAAGAAGTAATGCAGGAGGGAGTCATATTTTCGAATCCGGCTTCAGTCATCAAAGCAAAATGACGGGCGACGACGGTCATGATAGTCTCGATCGGTACGACATCGGAATGATAACCGATACCTGTGCAAGTCGTGTGTCGCGGATCGTCGAGAACAGTTTTTCCCAATTTATTATTCAGTATATCCAGATAAGCCCATTCGGACCCTGGAAAAAAAGTCTGACGAATACAACTTCTCGCATAATAATACCGATCATCAGCAATCTCTTTCTGATAATCATTCCATATTTGTTGTTTACCTTCCAGATTCATTTCTTTTTCCTCTTTCTGTATTTCTCCTTTTCTCTCTTTTTTCCCTTCTTTCTTTCTAGCCTCTAGCTTCTAGCCTTTCGCTTTTTACCTCCCCCCATGTCTCCCATTGTTATCCGTATAAGTATGCAGAAAATAACTTTCCGGGTCCATCCCTTCTTCCTCGGCTTTTTGGAGGGAATAGGTTTCGATATTCTCCATGAATTCCGATCCTCCGGTTACTTCGAAGATTTGTTTCAGTTCGTTGAGCGAGTCGTCGTCGACTTTTCTTAAGGCGCCGGCTCCCGTTTGTTTGTAATTCGAATGTGTTCGTTCGTATACCTCGTCGCGGTGTTCATAAATCCATTCCCAGACAGGACCTTGTTCCGGATGCATTTCCGGTTTCACAATATCGGGAGTGACGCAATAGCCGTAATTCAGTATGTTATTTCCTAATATTCTTTTCAGGGCAAATTGCTGACGTCCTTTTTCAGATTCGGTAAACCATCCTTTTTCCTGTGATAATCTGCGTAGTGCCATGATGATTCCGCCGGGTGTATTACAGCGTGGACAACGGGTTTTGCACGACATACATTCTCCGCAATACCAAATCGTATCGGATTTCAGTAACCCTTCGATACTCTCTTCGTCCTGGCGTTGGACTGTGTCGGCTATTATTCGGGGATCATAATTGTAAAATTCGGCAGAAGGGCAAATAGCTGTACAAACTCCACAGTTCATACAACTATTTAAGCTTTCTATATAGTGAATATCTTTTTTTAAACTGTCTATTAAGGACATGATTTTACCATTTATTTAAAATGAATGCCAAAAAGGCATATCGAATCACATGCAAAGGTATCCTGATCATGCTGGAAAATAAAGATGGTAAATGCGTATTAGGCGGTGGTGTTTATACTTACAACCTGAGAATTGGAGAAGGAGCGAATTAAAGTTTGTTCTTCTTTTCTCCATTGTTCCTGAGAAAACGTAGAATTATTCTGTTACTTACTCGTCTTCGGTGTTCGTGTTTGGGGACGCGGTCGCTTCTGTC
>OGPA01001342.1_pt1 | contig 20806 bp, 19 predicted proteins | sample 1552841 | NCBI WGS metagenome assembly OGPA01 (sample SAMEA2579916, study PRJEB22360) | human gut metagenome | reverse complement strand
AATGGCATTATAGAACATTTTCCAAGACAGAACGCTCCGGAAAGCTTAACCGTATCTCCCGGATTTACCCGAGCCGCTTGTCCCCTGAATGACACACATCTGACCTTTCCCGACAGATGTTGTCACGCCTTTTAAAACCTGAACAGCACCTGCATCGCTTCCATAACTTTTTTTTAAGTTATTTACTTCAAGATACATAAAATAATTCCTTTCCGATTATTAATATTTAAATTATAAACACATTAGTTGCTTATGACTAACTTAAGCTTACACAAAAATAGAAATCTATTACGTATAATATCGAACTAAAGCAAGTAGGAAAATAATTTTCAATATAAAAATATCCAACAGTTCTTTTAACTTTTTAGTTAGTCACAGGTAACCTATGAGTTCATTATACTCCAAAATCTTCCTGATGTCAAGTACATTTTGATCTTTTCTAATTGTATCAACTATACTTTCAAATATTATGTACCCGAACAGTATTAATGATACCTATGCAGACAGATAATTTTTATTCTTTTTATAATTTTATAAAACAAGGGAGGAAAGATTCCTCCCTTTGTTTTTACTATAATAAGATTACATCTACAGGTAAAAATCTATAGAAAATCCAACCAAATGCTGTTCCATATTTCCTGTGAGAAAAACTCATTCTCCAATACAGTTTATCATGAGCATATTACGTTCGTTTCGCATAAATTTTACACCATACCCGTTAAAAATTTTCCCTCCTACTTCTCCTCTAAAGCATAATAAATCTCATCTGTAACAGGTTCCAACCATTCGTTAAAGGTATTATCACCTGGACATTCAACAGCAAGATGACTAAACCAGCAATTTGATTTTGCACCATGCCAGTGCTTAACCTCTGCCGGAATCGTCACTACATCGCCGGGCTTCAAGCTCTGTGCTGATTTGCCTTCCTCCTGATACCAGCCCTCGCCCTCTACGCATATGAGCAGCTGTCCGCCGCCATTTGACGCATGATGAATATGCCAGTTATTGCGGCATTTCGGCTCAAAGGTAACGTTTGCGATAAATACAGTTTCCTTCGGGTTTGTCAGAGGCTTCAAATATGAATTGCCAATGAAATACTGAGCAAACGCCGTATTCGGCTCACCCTGACCGAAAAACCCGCCGTGTTCCTCTCGACCGCAGTCATCGGCATAGACTTCCTTTGCCATATTAAACGCTGCCCATGCATTAGGCCAGCCTGCATAAAAAGCAATGTGCGTCAGGATTTCCGCCATTTCCGTTTTATTTACACCGTTGTGCCGTGCTGTAGAAAGATGATATTTCAGAGAATTGTCTACAATACCCTTGCTGATGAGCGCAGTCACCGTCACAATTGATCTTGTTTTCAAAGACAGCTTATCTTCTCTGGACCATACTTCACCAAAAAGAACGTCATCATTTAGTTCTGCAAATTTTGGTGCAAAATCTCCCAGACTGTCTCTGCCTGCTGTTTGTTTTACCATCTGAATTTCCTCCGTTCATAATATTTATCTGATAAAATTTGTACGCTCAAAAGGCTCTTTCTCCGGCAATCCGTATGCTTTCTTTCCAAGAGCAATACTTTTTATCAGAAAAGTCATATTCCTTGCCAAAGTCCGCATGGTCTGAAGACCTTCTGCATCCTGCTGCGCTTCGCCGGGTTTCCTGCCGTGAATACTGTTCCAATACTGACTGGACGCAACAGGCATACCTGTTATTGTAAAGTACTTATTCAACTCATCAAATGTAGAGGATAATCCCCCTCGCCTTGCAGCCACAACGCTTGCACCAACTTTCATAGTCTTATCAAAATGAGTACTGTAAAACAAACGGTCAAGAAAAGCAATGAGCGTCGCATTGGCGGATGCATAATAAACAGGACTTCCAATCACCAATCCGTCACAGGCTTCAAATTTCGGCGCCATTTCATTAACTATATCGTTAAATACGCATTTTCCGTTTTTTGCACATGAATAACAGGCAATACAGCCTTTCACCGCTTGATTACCAATATGCACAATTTCAGTATCAATACAGTTTTCAGCAAATATTTTTTCCATTTCATGCAAAGCGGTATATGTATTCCCCTTAGCATGCGGACTTCCATTGATCATCAATACTTTCATATACTTGCTCCATTTAACACAAATTTAAATCATACTTTCTTTCAAAACCTGTAAAATTTCAATATGATTCAGAGTTTTGTAACCGCCCTCCATAATAAAAGTTCCGTTAGCAATTCCCTCCAACATATCCTCGGTTACGCCAAGTTCACTGATATTCATCACAAGGCCAATTTCTTTCATCCATGATTCCATAGCGCATAAGCCTTCGTTTGCAATTTCTTCATCTGATTTACCGTCTGGATCGACATTCCATACGTTTATCGCAAAACGTTTAAATTTAGGCACACCATATGGCATAATATAACGATAATATGCCAAAGAAACAGCGGAAAGAGTCATACCGTGAGTTGCGTCTGTGTATGCACCTACAGACTGGCCGATCATATGTACCATCCAGTCGGTAGTTTTACCCTTGGCAACCATAGTATTCAGAGCCCATGTAGCAATCCACATAATATTACTTCTCGCTTCATAATCCCTCGGATTTTCAACAGCGATACGTGAACTGTAAATCAGCGACTTCATCAGTCCCTCCATAACGTAATCGGAAGTACAATCATCAGTATCAGAAAAATACTGCTCTGTTATATGATTCATAATATCATAAAATCCTGCAACCATCTGATATTTCGGCAATGTAAAGGTGTATTCCGGATTCAGAATGGAAAACTTTGGAAATACATTTTCTCCGAAAACATGACCGATTTTTAGTTTCTGTTTATGATTTGTAATTACTGCGCCGCCATTCATCTCCGAACCGGTGCCCACCATTGTCAGAATACAACCCACCGGAATAATTTCGTTATCCGCATCTTCCATACGCAGGTAATACTTATCCCATGGGTCCTCATCACAATAAGCCGATACGGAAAGTGCCTTTGCATAATCACAGACAGAACCTCCGCCCACTGCAAGAATCAAATCCACATGATTTTCTCTTGCAAGCTTACAGCCCTCGTACAGCTTCTCTACAGTTGGGTTTGGCATAACGCCGGAAAGCTCTACGATACGCTTACCGCTGTCTTTGAGGATTCTAACAACTTCATCATACAAACCAGACTTTTTAATAGAACCGCCGCCATAAGCCAACAGTATTGTTTCACCGTATTTCGCAAGCTCTTCACTCAAATGATTTAAAGCATCTGCACCGAAATGAATTCTGGTCGGATTACAATAAGTAAAGTTTCCTAACATAAAAAATTCCTCCTGTTTCAATGGTTATGTAATTTTAAAATTTAACGCCCTAAATATGTTTTCCCATTTCATAGGCGTCTCGCATTGCTCCGGTTTTTAAAATATCGCCTTTTTTCCATGCGCCTGTTCCGTAAATGCAGCCTTTTTCTCTTACGTTATCCAAACATGCAACAAAACCGCCGAATTCCGTCAAAACTCTTTCCATAGCAGAACGATTATTATCAGCCGCAGTCATAATATAGTAAAAGTCCTTATCTGTCAGCTCTGTATAAAAGAAACAGCAACGGTCAATCAGCGTTTTCATTTGTCCTGCCATTGTATAAAAGTAAACAGGCGTTGCGAAAACAATCACGTCTGCCGACAGCATTTTGTCTCTGATATCAGCCATATCATCCTTTTGCGAGCAGTTACCGGTTCTTTCAAAGCAATAGCCGCATCCGGTACAATAATTAATACTTTTATCCTTTAAAAATATTTTTTCAGCATTATGACCGATTTCCCTAACGCCTTTTACAAATTCGTCACACAACAAATCTGAATTCCCGCCCTTTCGCAGACTGGATGATAAAATAAGTACATTTTTAGCCATTGTTAATTCTGCTCCTTTTCCCAAGTTAAAATTCCGGTATCAACTGCAATTTCATATCGTCCGATCTTATAATTCAGACGTTCCAGTGTAGAGTCAATTTTGGCTCTTTGTTCCAGTAAAGCCTCTCTTTGTTCTTTCAGAAGCTGCAGTCTTGCCGGAATTGTGGCATCGCCTTCCTGTGTAAGTCTGACATATTCAATCATCGCCTCCACCGGAAGTCCTGCGCTGCGCATACATTTTGCAAGCTCTACCCAAGCTAAATCTTTTTCCTTATAGTCCCGGATTCCGCCTGCCGTACGTGTTACCGGAGGAATCATGCCCACACGCTCATAATAACGGAGAGTATCTTGCGATATACCGTATTTTTCACTGACTTCTTTAATGGTCATAGCGTCACCTCGCTTATCTTCTTCTTTGATTTTATTATAAGCCCTAGAGTGAACTCTAAGTCAAGAGCATTGCTGCCATTTTGGAGATTTAAACAAAAATACATCATTATATTTGTGCTAAATTACAAAAAGTTTAATTTTGGGAGTATAATAGCCGCTGTTCATTTCATTTGTAATTTTTATTGCTTACTGACTGAGATTCTGTGCCATCACGCCGACAAGCATGAGAAAGATACAACTCTTCATTGACAGCTAAGAAAATGATTTTCTGCAATTAATTTATGAGTATAATAAAAACCTTAATATAAAAATCATATGCCAGGTATCCGAGATGAACTAAAAGCGTCAGTACATTGCAAAAACGCTGTTTTAATGGGCAGCAAATGCTGCCCATTTTATATTATAATTTATTTATATTACGGAGATGAATTTATGCAATATTATTCGTTGTTATCCGGCAAGTTGATTTCAAATCCACCGCCGAGAATGAACTCACGAAGTAAATTGTCAACTTTGACATGGACTTTAGGCGGTATTATCTTTGTACCCTCAATTTTTTCAAAGTACTCTTTTGCTTTCGTTTTGTCTACAGTCTTTTTCAGCTTATCATATCGTCCGAACTCATTGATATTGGCAGAGTTCAACTTCAAACTCATAATATTTTGCAACTTTGTTTCATCAACGCCCAAAGCAACTGCTATTTTATGAATTTGATCATCCTTCGCTTTTGATAGGTATTCGGTAATGTAATCACGAAGCGTTTTCCCTTTGGTAACGACTACATCGCCTCTTTGGATATCATGAAGGAATATATTGGCATATTTCTGTTCTTCTTGCGATAATGTGGCAAAAGTTTTATGAAGTTCTGTTTCTGCCTGCTCAATAGCTTCTTTGGTTGCTCCGTCAAGATTGAGCAATTTCATATATTTCTCAAAACGAGAGTTCATATAATCAGCGTCGATTCGACCGGTGTCAATTTCTGTAATGTACCCGACAAGGTCATACGGAACATCTTCGTTTCCGCCAGGGAGAACGGGACCATCACTGCTGAGCTCTTTATAACGCAGAACCAAAATTAAATACGCCTTTTCATCAAAAGCCATTTCAATAATTTCTCCGGTTTCATCGTTTGTATAAGAGCTTGTTTCCCATTTAAAGCCTTGAATTTTTGCAGCTTCAAGAGATTCATTCAACTCTTTGAAATCTTTTGCAAACTTTTTGCACACGGTTATATCATTCGGCAATTTTTCAAAATTCTCAACACCTGCATTTGAGAACAGTTCCAAAATTTCGATAAACAGTTCGTTCATCATTTTTAAGTTTTCTGCAAGATGCTGGACAAACAAACCTAACGGTTTATCTCCCGAATACAATTTAACCGCCGCATTGACATTGCGTTCCATCGTATGCGGTTTCCGATAGTAACGGATTGTACCAAACGGTTTATCTGGACCGAATAACCGATTTGTACGGGAAAACGCCTGAATAATATTTTCATACACAAGCACCTTGTCCATATACAGCGTGTTAATCCACTTTGAGTCAAAGCCGGTAAGCATTTGATCCACTACAATGAGCAAGTTTATCTGCTTTTCAAACTCGTTTGCAATTCGCTCATAAGGCTTTTTGTGAGCCAAACGAGCCGCTATATCTTTTTTCATCTTGGCAAAGGTCGGGATTGTAAAATCCTGCCCGTATTTTTCGTTGTAGTCCTCAATTATTTCAGATAGACCGGTCTCTTTAAACTCAACGCCGCCTCCGTTATCAATGTTTGGGTCAAACAAAGCGGTAACTTTCAATTTCGGATCCATTTCCTTAATCATCCGATAATAGGTAATTGCTTCCGGAATACTGCTTGTGGCAAAAATAGCGTGAAATTTGCTGTTATGGCTGAGTGTAGTCCAGTTTTCCAATATATCCTTTACAACTGATTTGGTGTGCTCTTTGGTTTGGTACTGAACATTCGGAATATAATCCTCAATGCCTTTGATGTAATTACCGAGTTTATCAAAGTATCCTGCCATACCGACTTGACCGGTATCCATATATTTGTAATAGATTTTGCTTTTTACAGGGTCAGAGATTGCTTCTTCTTCAGTTTGCGCTTTTGCCTTTTCTAAGGCCACTACCTTGCGAACATCTTTATCCTTGAAGGTTAATACCTTGTAAGGATCAAAGCCGAGAACATTTTTATCACGAATACCGTCTGCAATACTGTATCTGTGCAGTTCGCTGCCGAATACTGTGGTTGTTGTGTTCTTTTTCTTTTGGTTTTCTTCTTGAATAGGTGTTCCTGTAAATCCGAAAAATATGGCTTTCGGGAAAGTATTCTTAATGTTAATCAGCATATCTCCAAATGTGGAACGATGTGCTTCATCAACAATGAAAACGATACGCTTTTCGTTTATGTATTCAATATCACTTGATTTCAGTCCGTCGGATTCATCTTTGATATTGTTCATTTTTTGAATAGAAGTAACGATAAGAGTATCCGCAGGGTCAGTACTTTTTAATTTTGTGATAAGTATACCGGTGTTTTCTGTTGCCTGTACAGACTCATTCTCATCTGCAAAACTACGGTATTCTTTTAAGGACTGCGTGCCAAGTTCAATTCTATCCATTAAGAAAACAACCTTATCAGCATCTTTAGAGCTTGCGATCAACTGAGCAGACTTAAAGCTGGTCATAGTTTTACCGGAACCAGTAGTATGCCATACATAGCCACCTAACTGATTGTTGCCTTCCCATTTGGTTTTAGAAACTTTATCAGAAATTGCGCTTGCCGCAAAATATTGATAACTGCGCATTACTTTTAAAACGCCGTCTGAATTATCAGCTACCGTGTAAAAACCGATAAGCTGATGCGCCATAGGAATGGAAAGAAGCGTGGAAGCAACTTTATCCCATTCGTTAATAGGTTCGTTATTATAATCTGCCCAATGAAAGTAATAATTCGGGTTAAATTGACCGTCAGGACCCGGATTTGCAAAATAAACGGCTTCATTAGGCTCTAGTGCAACAAAAATTTGAACCAACGAGAATAATCCGCTGAAAATACCTTCATGCGCATATTTTTCGATTTGATTGCATGCTTGGCTTACGGGTACGCCGCTTTTCTTTAATTCGATATGAATTACCGGCATACCGTTGATCAGAAGCATTAAATCGCCACGGCGGTCATTGAGCATTTTTGATTTTGTCGGAAATTTAGGCTGCTGAACAATTTGGTAACGGCTTTGACCGGCAGCGATTTCACGACGGTCATAAATTTTCAAACTCACTTCTTTTCCGAAATGCAGCGTATCGTTGGGATTATCTCTGACAATTGATACGCTTTTACCGTTAATAAATCCATTTAGCTTTAATGGTGTTCTTAAAGTTTTAATTTGCTCTAAAATTTGCTGCATTTCACTATCGGTAAGGGGATAATCATTCAATCGATCAATATCTCTATTGTTCTCAAAAAGAATATTTGCCCAGTTTCGCAGTAAATCTTGTTCAGAGTAGTTTTTCAGGATTTCCTTTTCCCAGCCTTTTTCAGATAGTATTTTAATCAAAGCAGCTTCAAAATCCGATTCTTTATTAAAAATCATTTTTTCCTCCCTACTTTTAAAATTCGCTTATTTTACTCAAACAAACATCTTTTCAAGGCACGCTTTTTTGAGATTTTTCAACTTTTCCAACTCACGCTGATGAAGGGCGATGAGGTGGTCGAGGGTATCCATATACTTGCCAATTTCAGCCTTTTCAGATAAATCCCTCGGCATATAGAAAACAAGTTGCTGAAGGGCTGAGTATTTTACACGGCGCTTTTCAATTAAAGAGCCGGTCGCAGCATTATCAAAAATATTCATAGCTGTAGGTGTTTTGAAATACGAATTCCAAAAACCACTGCATTTGTCATCATCAATCGAAAATACATCATAATAGCCGGAAACACTTATATCAAAGGCATTTTTGTTATATCCGAGCGCCCCAAATCTTAAATTCATTGGATTGGTAACAAACTCATTTGGCTTTACAACTTTGAATAAATCCTCTGTCTTGGTCACAAGAGAACTTCTTTCATAACGGTCTGTTTTTGGAGTAATTCCACTTTCAATAGTTAAGCTATACAAAGGATTACTTTCAAAATCGGAGGTACGAGTATTATGTTCTTGAAGAATCTCTCCCAACTTCCTCTGTTCCCAAGTATATGTAAACCCTTTGAATCGAATTTCCGGAACATTTGCTCCATTTTTCGGGAACATTTTTTCAAGCATTGATTTTTTCATATTGGTCAATTTGTCATATTTACGCTGATGAAGGGTGATGAGGTGGTCAAATCCTTCAAAACATTTTGCTATTTTGGCTTGTTCTTCTTCATCTTTTGAAACGAATATTTCTATCTCACTCAGAGCAGGATATTTCAAATTCCAGTTGTCTGATGTTATTCCCTGTGAGTTGATTTGAAAAGTGTGTATCATTTCAGGCAGCTTGAACTGATAAGCCAAACATTTTGAATTTATCCTCAAATTTGGTGAAAGCACCGTGTATGCAGGGCTTACAATGCCCTCATATGGAGAGTAGCCACTTGCGCCTTGCCACATTCTCATTGAATTATAAGCAATATCTCCGACGCATACTTTCTTGTATTTTGATTTATCATCATTTGAATTATCGTGCCTGCCAAGCTCGGAAAATTTCTTGATACCATCGTTGATAGTAACCGAAATCAACTCGCCGTCTGGCATACTCTCAACTCGTTCTGTAAAGCAATCTCCCAACTTACGCTGTTCCCAAGTATATGTAAACCCTTTGAATCTTAATGCCGGAGTGCTTGCTTTTTTCGTCATTTTGCAAAACCTCCAAGCATTTTTTTGAATTCTTGAAGTCCCAGCATATCAGAATCGCTGCCCTCAAGCTCATCAATCATAGCAGAAAGAGCCGCTTGTGTGTCAGCGATTTCCGTTTCCACCTCGGCAAATGTAGTTTCGTATTTTTTAGCGAGCGTTTCAAGCTTTGAAACCAATTCGTTTACAATTCTGTCCGGCAATTTCATTAAACTTTGAATAAGAGGCTGAATCCATTTGGCTTTCAGAAGTTCGATAACTTGCGTATCAGACAGTCCTTCGATGGTATCCTTGGTTTTAACTTCAAGAAGTCTGGTCTCTTTCTTGATTGCCGCTTTCAGTGATTTTTCCTCCGTATTCAATGCTGCTGCTTTAAGAAGTTTTTCTTTTATTTCCGGTTCAATACTGTCGGATTTGAGCGCTTTCTTAATCTCAGCATTAACAAAACCGCCTTCACTTGCATAATCGCCTTCTTTTTCTTCCTCTGTTAGTGATTCAAACAATTCTTCATATTCCGAAGCAATTTCAGAAAGACGGTTTTCTTTTTCTTTTAATGCTACTTTATCATCGGCAAGAAGAGTGTCCTGAATTAAATCAAACGGTATTATGCGGCCTACCCATCCTTCCTGTACTTCCTGCTCTTTTCCGTCTTTCTTTTTAACCACCATATTGGGGTCAACCTTTTTCGTTGCTTCAAATCCCTCCGTTTGTATCATTTCTAAATCGACGGCAAGCTTAGTCCAATCATCATCAAGAAGCTGATATGCTTCATATTTGTCAACCAAGGGAATATTTTTTAAGCGTTCAAAGATGTTTAAGGATAAAACAGCTTCGGTTTTTGAAATATTAAGGGTATCCATCTTATCAATCAATTCATCATACAAATATTGATCAAAACCATTAAAGGCGGCATAGTAATTGTTTTCAAAAGACTGTATATCATTATGATCCTTGATGACCTTTTTTATATCCGTGGCTGTTAATTTACAATAATCTGAAGATGTATTTTCAAATAAAGCTGATTTCAAAGATGGAAAAGCATGCCAATATTCTTTCAGTTCATCAATTTCAGACCAAGGAATACCGCCAAACATAGAAGCATAAATATCCCAAGACTCGGACGCTTCGGAAGAGTCAACATATCTCGGAATATTCAAGTTGTACTCATTGTTTCTGATTTCGTCTCTGCTGACAACTTTTGAAAATTTTTCTACGCTTTCACGCTTTGTTACTACATCGACAATTCTTTTAATATCAGAAGCACGAAGCTTGTTGTTCTTACCAACCTTTATAAAACCTTTTGATGCATCAACGATAAGGACATCTGTATTTGTACGCTTTTGTTTCAATACCATAATTATGGTGGGGATACCTGTGCCGAAGAAAATATTCGCCGGCAATCCAATAATTGCGTCAATATGGTTTTGCTCAATTAAGTTCTTGCGGATTTCGCCTTCTTCACCCCCACGGAACAAAACACCGTGCGGAAGAACAATCGTCATAATACCGTCGCTCTTAATGTGAAAAAGGTCGTGAAGCAAAAAAGCATAATCGGCTTTGCCTTTTGGAGCGAGACCAAAACGGGCATAACGAGGGTCGGTTTCTTTGTCTTCAGGATTCCATGCCTGAGAATACGGGGGATTGGAGACAACTGCGTCTACATAAAGCGGATCATAAGTACCAATCGGGTCGTTCTCGTCAAAATACGGCCAGTCATTCTCCAAAGTATCTCCGTTGCGAGTGACGATATTATCCGGTAAAATGCCACGCATAACCAAGTTCATACGAGTAAGGTTGTACGTATTCTGCTTTAATTCCTGCGCATAGTATTTGATATTGTTCTCATTCTCAATAAATTTTGCAGCACTCTTGCCGATATTGATAAGCAACGAACCGGAACCGCTTGTCGGATCATATATTTTAATCTCGTCCCTATCTTTCAGATGATCCGCAACAATTTCTGACATAAGCAGTGAAACTTCGTGCGGGGTATAAAATTCTCCTGCTTTTTTTCCCGCATTAGCGGCAAACATACTGATGAGATATTCGTAAATAAAACCAAGAACATCATAATCCTGCTTGCCGTCCATAGGAATATCTTTAATCAGATGAATAAGATCGCTGATTGCTTTTGACTGGGAGGCCGAACTATCGCCAAGTTTTGAAAGTCCTGTTTGCAGAGTGTCAAAAACACCTTCAAAAACTTTTTTGTGCGTCGGGTTAATCAGACGGCTAAATGCAGATAAGGCGTCACGTACATCTTGAACGCTGAAATCCCGTCCTTTTTCAAGCCAAGTAGAAAATAAGTTTTCATAAGAAATGAAGTAGCCTAAATTCTTTTGTACGCTTTCTAAAGTTTCTGTATCTTCTTCGGTAAGTTCCGGAAGGTATTCGTCAGTCCAGTCGTTCTCTTTCAGATACTTAACTTCTTTTTCTGAAAGAAATTTATAAAAAATAAAGCCCAAAATGTAGTCTTTATATTCATTTGCTTCGATTTTAGAACGCATTTTATTTGCAGACTCCCAAATCTTTGCTGCTAACTGTTGTTTATTCATAATTTTCCTCCGATTTTGTGATTGGGAAAGCTATTTCTACATATTTCGTTTTAGGAAAGGATTTGTACAATAATAAGGACTTTAACTCCGACCTTCTTTCCATTTTATAATACGATTTTTTTCAATTCATAATTCAAACGGGAAACAGGTAGTCCTACAACATTAAAATAGTCTCCGCATATAGATTGCACAAACAGCGCTCCCCTGCCCTGAATACCGTATCCGCCCGCTTTGTCAAACGGTTCTCCGGTGTTCATATATTCCTCAATTTCCTCATCTGAAATGTTCCGGAATTTCACATCAGTTTTTTCAGTAAAGCAAAATTCTTTTCCATTGAAAATTATTGATACTCCTGTATAAACACTGTGAGTTCTGCCAGAAAGCAACCGAAGCATTTTCCTGCACTCTTTACAGTCATGAGGTTTTCCAAGAATAACATTTCCCGCAGTTACTACAGTATCACAGCCTATAACTAGTTCATCAGATTTTTTAACTACAGAATTTGCTTTTTTTGACGCTAAATACTCCGCAGCAAGTTCATAATTTATTGCTGACGGAATATCTTACTCTATCTCAGACGGTCTGATAATAAATTCATCGAAAATCAATTTCATTAATTCTTTTCTTCTCGGAGAAGACGATGCAAGTATAATATCCATATAAAATCCTTACTTTAAAAGTTTTTTAATAAGCAAAGCCTTACTCATGTTACCCGAAATAATAATTTTTCTGGTTATCAGTGCACTTTCTGCTTTCAATTTTCCATTAATCAGTTTTTCCAAATTGGATTTAGAAATTTTTACTGACAAATCCCTATCATTATATTCGTATGGTTCTATTGACAATTCTCCATTTAAAACCTCCATATAAAAAACTCCACCAGGTATATCTGTAAGTTCTATCTGTACAGCAAATTTATCCGGAAACGCAGACAAATCAGGATTCGGATATTTATTCTTAATAAATTCAATAATCGACATTACACGTTCATCAGCCATGTTAATTCTCCTTTAATAGTATATAATATATATATTTTAGCATATTTTTCAAAACAATGCAATATATATGCTTTTTACTACTAAATTTCTCATTGTTATAACAATTTGTTGAATATGCACAAAAAACTGCAAAAATATTTTAACACAAGTTTTAGCAAAATGGGGTTTTGTTAACAGTTTGTTAACAATTTGCTAAAAACTGTATGTTATAATATAAACATAAATAAAGGGGCAATTATAAATAAAAAACCGAAAGGATGATTAAGGATGATTAAGAAAAAACTTATCGGTAGAATCAAAGCCGCAGTTGTAAGTGCAGCTATGATAGCTACCACATTTATTACGCCTTCATTAACAACATTTAGCAATGTAACTGCAGCAACAATTTCTGTGAACAAAACCTTCACAACATCTGAAAGCACCGCAGAAACTGCACCAAACAAAGCAAAAATCCCGCTTTCAGGTATAGGTAACGCTTCTACAATTAAACTTAACTTTACTACTTCTTTTACTGGTACTCCAACAATCGGTATTTACGGTTGGGAAATATCTGAAGATCCATGGTGGGCGGATGATAAACAGGAAGCAAAACCTAATGTAAGCGGCGGAAAATTCTCTGTTTCTTTCACTATTCCGTCAGAAGTAAAAGGCAAGGTTAAGACAGTCGGAGTCGGAGTATGGTATCCAAAAGACGGTACTACATTCACTCTCACTTCAATTGAAACAGACGCTGCCGTTGGTCCTACCCCAGGCGATGACCCAAATATTCCAACTTCAAATAACCCCATTAACGGCTGCACATTTGTTGATAATAAAGATGGTACAGCTACAATTTCTTCAACTTTGACAGCTGAAATTGAAGGTGATATAAATTATCTTCTTACTCTCGGATATGACGAAGATTATTATGATCCTACTCTAAATCCTGAACTGACAGACGAAGAAAGACAAGCGTTTTTAGACGGTACTGCACCAATTAATTCACACAAATTCAAATTTTCTGAATTCGGTATTGAAGATATTACTAACGTTAAGTTCCAGTCATTTAACTACATAATTGAATCTGATACTGATCTTAAGCAGTTTATGTACGGCGGCGGCATAAATGTAAGACAGGGTTCTCCTGCTGATACCGAATACTCTAAAGGCAAGAATGGTTACTGGTATAACGATCAGGGTGAAGAAGACATAAAAGAATTTGGAGACAAATTTGAAATTGACGATTACGGTAAAGGCTATACAGCAACAAATGCCGGTCAATATGTAGAAATTGTATGGGACGTTCCAGTCAGCGTTCAGGAATATGTGACAAAAAGTGAAAGCGACGCAGTCGGTTTCCAGTATTGGTACGGCGCTAACGGTGAAGATGAAGAAACATATGAACCTATTAAAATTGAATCTGTTAACCTTACAGGAGCTTCATGTACATACACAAGAACCATGACTGTTCCTTACAACAAAACTATTACAAAAACTTCAAATAAATCTCTCACATCCGGAAGCGATGCAACAAATCAGACAAAGTTTTCTATTGCTGATTTAAATCTCGGTGAAAGAGATAAGATTTCCGCAATTAAGTTTACAGTAACTTCTGCAACAGATCTTCATAAGCTTACATCAGGCGTTGGCATTTCTGTAAGCGAAGACAATGTAGTAGCAGACAAAGGTTGGTATCAACCATCAAATATCGTTGTTCTTGACGGCGGTAAAACAGCAGAAATCATGTGGATTCTTCCGGAATCCATTAGAGATGATGTGTATAAGGAAAATGGAGAAGTAATGTTTGGTTTTTGGTACGGCGGCGATAAGGAAGGTACAGAAGTAAAAAACGTTACTCTTAAATCTGTTGATTACTACACATATATATCTCAAGAAAACGAGCTAATTGTTGATCCCGCTGAACTTGAACTTGAAGTGGACGAAACAAAGCAGCTTAATGTAAATGTAGATGGCTGTACATTCAGTTCAACAAATATAAATGTTGCTATTGTTGATAAAAACGGTAATGTAACGGGTATTGCTGCCGGTACAGCAACTATCACAGTTACAACTCCTGAAGGACAGGAATTTATAGTTAATGTAACAGTAACAAAACCTGTAGTTACAACAGTTGTTTCAACAACACCGGTCGTTACTACTGTTACTACAGCAGTTACAACTACCGTTGATCCTGATTCAATAATCGATTGGAACAGAGTTCTTTATGGTGACGCTAATGTAGATGGCGAGGTTAATTCAACTGATATTGTTGTATTAAATAAATATTTAATCAGCAACACAATGTATTCACTTCAAAATGCAACTGCAAAAGAAAACTCTAATACTGTATATGATGAAATATTAGATACAAAGGATTCTATTGCTATTATTAATTACGTCCTACAATTAAACACATTAGATGATTTAGGTCCGGCAGATAAACCTGATAATGAATTTTATTCTAAAAAATAAATTAAAGCGACTAAGATAACTCTTAGTCGCTTTTTTATGTAAGCATTAATACACTAAAGACCGGTGTATAGTTGTTCTGTACACCGATTCATTATTCCATCTTGGTTTTTTATAAATTTATTTATAAATCCTTACACGTTCATATGGATTTTCACATTTCATAAATTCTGACATCAGGCAAACTCCCGTTCCACCGTTTTCAAGCGGTTCATTAAAGTTATTTTCCGAAATACCTCCTATCGCAAAAACAGGAATATCAACACTTTCACATACACCCCTGAAAAATTCAATTCCTCTGGGAGGAACACCTTTTTTACAATCGGTTGCATAAATATGTCCGGCAATAAGATAATCAGCGCCCAGTTTCTGTGCTGTTTCAGCTTCTTCTGCGGAATGAACCGATACTCCGGCTCGTTTTATAAAAGAAGGTCTTCCCTGTTCAGTTAGTTGCTGCATAGTAAGATGAACATTTTCAATTCCCAGCTCCAAAGCTATTTCCGGACGGTTCAAAGCAAGTACTTTTTTATATCCATTATTATCTGCAACAATCTCCTTTGCAAGCTGACAGTACTTATTATCGCTTAAATCTTTTTCACGAAGTATTACTTCAAAAGGTTCGGCAGACAGGATTTCACGTACTCGCAATACAAAATTATCTGTACAAAGCTTTCTGTTTGTTACCGCAATAACCATATATTACACTCTCACATAATCGGTAAAAACAGGCTGAAGTCCCTTATCAAACAAAGACCGTCTCACTTCATCAACGCTTCTAGGATCAGATATTTCAAACTGTTCGTCTCCCTTTTGTTCATTATCTCCATGACCGCCGATACCTACTTTAACGCCTGCTGAAATTTTTGTAGCCGCAAGTCCAACTACATTGTCTCTGAAACCGGCACGTTCACGAGTTGAAATTGTAATTCCTGCATAAGGCATGAAAATCCTATACGCCAACATTACCTGTAAAAGCTGAGTTTCATGAACATCGTTCGGATTATTTTCCGCATTGTTTATATATGGGCGCAGTCTTGGAAGAGAATATGATATCTCTGCCCACGGATATTTTTTCTGAATCATATATGCATGAAGTCCTGCTGCATAAGCGTCTTTTCGGAAGTTGCTAAGTCCAAGAAGAGAACCAAATGCAACACCTCTCATACCGCCCATTAATGCACGTTCCTGCGCATTAAAACGATATGGGAAAATTCTCTTTGCTCCCCTTAAATGTACTTCCTCATATTTTGCAGTATTATAGGTCTCTTGATAAACGCTTACAAAATCCGCACCCGCTTCCTTGATAAGAGCATATTCATCGGAGTTCATTGGGTAAACCTCAATGCCTATAGTTGAAAAATATTTTTTTGCAAGTCTTACAGCGTCTGCAATATATTCAACTGGAGAAGCGGTTTTTGACTCTCCTGTAAGCAGAAGAATTTCACGAAGTCCGGTTTCTGAAATAGTTTTGTACTCCGCTTCAATTTCATCCATTGAAAGCTTTCCTCTTTTAATTTTATTAGAACAGTTGAAACCACAGTAAACACAGTAATTTTCACAGTAATTTGCAATATAAAGAGGCGTAAACATACACACTGTATTGCCGAAATGCTTTGCAGTTTCAGTCTTTGCACGCTGTGCCATCTGCTCCAGCATCGGTTCTGCCGCAGGAGAAAGCAAAACAGCTAAATCATTAATATCAATACTATCCTTTGACAGTACGTTGCGGACATCCCATGCAGTATATTTTGAGTAATCATATTTATCAGTCATTTCAAGAACCTTGTTCATGATACTATGATCAATCTGCTCCATACCTTCCTGATATTCCATATGATTGGTTTCACGAATTTTTATCATAATTTATCAATCCTCCAAAAATCCCGTAAGAGGACTTGAAGCTTCTGCCTTATGCTCCAAAACACGTCCCATACCGGCAAGATAAGCAAGTCTTCCTGAATCAACAGCAAGCTTAAATGCAGAAGCCATTAACCCTACATTTCCGGCAGTTGCAACGGCAGTATTTGCCATAACAGCAGCACAGCCCATTTCCATTGCTTCACATGCCTGCGACGGACGTCCAATACCAGCGTCAACAATTATAGGCAAATCAATTTCTTCAATAAGAATTTTTATAAAGTCTTTTGTTACAAGTCCTTTGTTACTGCCAATTGGCGAGGCTAAAGGCATTACTGCTGCCGCCCCTGCTTTTACAAGTTCTCTCGCTGCATTCAGATCAGGATACATATAAGGCATTACAATAAATCCCTCGTCCGCCATCATCTGAGTTGCTCTGATCGTTTCATAATTGTCCGGCAGAAGATATTTAGTGTCACGGATAACTTCAACTTTTACAAAATCGCCGCAGCCCAGTTCTCTTGCAAGTCTTGCAATTTTCAGCGCTTCTTCGGCAGTTCTTGCACCGCTTGTGTTAGGAAGAAGTGTTATTCCCTCGGGAATATAATCTATAATACTGTCACTGCTTCCGGCATCTGCACGGCGCACTGCAATAGTTGCCATTTCCACTCCGGCATTTTCAATAACCGTTTTTGTCATGTCCATAGAAAACTTTCCCGAACCCAAAATAAAACGGGAATTAAATTCATGTCCTCCGATAATAAGCTTATCATTATTCATCTTCTTTACTCCTCTCACGGCTCCTCATTTTCCATAATAAGCCGTAATATCATATTAGCCTGATGTCCTGCACAGACTGAAACTCTCGGCGCCATAAGACCGTTTCCCGGTCTGGCTTCTGATTCACCGTCTCCGCAGATATACAGATTTTTCATTATTTTTTTAGTTATTATTTTATTAGAACTTTCAAATCCTGCCATTCCCGAACCGCATACCAGCTTTTTGTCAGGAAAATCAGAAAGGACTCTTTCAGTAAGCATAGCTTTAGTTTCAGGATTATCAAAAGCCTCACAGATTATATCACAGTCGCTGAGCAGTTGTGCGCAGTTTTCATCTGTAATTTTATCTGTTTCACAGCAAACCTCAATAAAAGGATTTATTCTTTTGATCTGTTCTTTTAAAGCATCTGTTTTAAACATACCCAGATGTTCAACATAATAACTCTGTCTGTTAAGATTACTTGGCTCAACAATGTCAAAATCAATTAGTTTCAGATACCCTACACCCGTTCTGGCAAGCATTACTGCAATATTTGAGCCAAGTCCGCCTAGTCCGCATACGGCGACTCTTGCTTTTTTTACTGTATCGTGAACTTTAGGCGTATGTCTTGCCGCCATAAGACTTTCCAACTCTTCCTTAGGAGGCATAACTCCTTTTTTGATAATGCTGACAATATCTCCGTCTTTGACAGTTAAATTATCAGATGTCTGAAAACCGTTTAAAATAGTAATACATGCGGAATCAAAATATTTATCACGGATCTCAAATAATCTCAAATACTGCGTTTCAAACGGCTTACCATTAAGTATAATTTTCATCAGCCACCACCCACAAAACTTACGACTTCAAGACTATCATTATCATTTATTAACGTTTTATCATATTCTGCCTTTGAAACAATATCTCCATTTTTCATTACTGCAATTTTCAATAGATTAAATCCCTGATCCTCCAAAATACCGGACAGAACTGTTTCATTTTCGAGTTTAATTTCTTTACCGTTTATTTTCATATTTCCTCCTTTTATTCCTCAAAAAGACAAAAAAAGGGTTGCACCCGTGGTGGTGCACCCCTTCAATTCCTGAGATTACAATATAAAAATTTACAAAATTATTATATCAGTTTTTTTTAAGCTTGTCAAGTATTTTTTATTAAAACCAGTTTGGAATTTTCAAATGTACCGGCATACCGTTTTCCATAAGAACATTTACTTCTCCCTGAATAAGCGGCAGGAAATAATCCAGAGCAAAAGCTGTAACATTATTGCCTTGATTATTTATCCTTTGGAAACAGTCTTTCTTTATTGGTAACTTCCTTTGCATCTACAGTAACAATTTCCGAAAAATAAGGTCTGTCGCTGATTCTTTTAAATGCCATCATTTTACCAGTCTCGCCTTTTACGGCTGCCTTTACTGCTTCTTCACCTATTTTTACTGATTCGTCTACATCAGTTTTTGAAGCCATATGTGACGCACATCTCTGCATTACATTAAGTTCGATCGAACGAACCTTACAGCCAATTTCTTTTCTGACAATATTTTCAAGACATTTTCCTATTCCCGATAAATATTTATGACCGAATGCATCATCGTGTCCCGATTGGAATTCTTCAGCAGCATACTCCCCATCACTAAGTTTTAATCCTTCCGAAACAGCAACAACAACAGCGTTATGCTCCACTAGCATTCTTTTTACATCTTCAAGAAATCTTTCAACACTAAATGGCGTTTCGGGTAAATAAATAAGATGCGGAGCATTTTCATCATTTGCTTTAAGAACACAGGTTGAAGCTGTAAGCCAGCCTGCGTCACGTCCCATAATCTCCACAACAGTTACAGATTTCACACTGTATACAGAGCTATCCCTTGCAATTTCCTGCACTGTTGCCGCAACATATTTTGCAGCTGAACCGAATCCGGGAGTATGATCTGTACACATAAGGTCATTATCAATGGTTTTAGGAATACCGATAACCTTTACATTAATATTGTTTTTCTTAAAATATTCAGAAAGCTTACATACTGTATCCATAGAATCATTTCCGCCGATATAAAAGAAAATATCAATATTATTTCTTTTAAAGCAGGAAATGATCTTTTCATAAACCTCGCTGTTATCATCAGCATCAGGAAGCTTAAATCTGCATGATCCCAATACAGTAGAAGGAGTAAGCTTAAGAAGCTCCAGATCCTTATTGCTTTTTATTATACTGCTCATTTCCACAAGTCTGTCATTAATAATGCCTTCAATACCATTTATAGAACCATAAATTTTATCGATTTGCTCATTTCTTGACGCTTCTGAAAAAACTCCTGCGAGAGAAGCATTAATTGCACATGTAGGGCCTCCGGATTGTGCTGCTGCAATATTCATATTAAACTCCTTTCATGCCGTTGAAGTACCCATATAAACAATAATAAAATCTCCACAGCGGCAAACGGAGATTTTTGGCACTATATGATGATTTCAGTTAAAATAACCACTAATTATTATATATTATATCAAATTTTTCAATTCTGTGCAATACTTAATTATATATAGTATAGCTTTAATATTGCAAAAAATTACAAGCCTTATTCTGACTATTTAATTGCAGAATAAGACTTGTAAAATACAGAATAATAATCAAAAACGATACACTATAAAGGCCTCTCCGATATGTCCGACATAACATATCCCTTTAACAGTTAAAATGGACAGGTAACTTAATTATAATGTTTAGTAATAAATTAAAAGCTACAGTTATTTTTTTATATTCTTATAAAACTATATAAAACTTTTTAAAATTCATATCCAACCAAGTCAATATCGTATAATTCTATAAATTTATAAATTATTCATCTGTACGTTGCCGACTATAAAACCACCGACAATAATATTATTATATACCTGTTTTTGCAAAATATCAACCGACAATATTGCATTCTTTTTGTATTTTATTGTTATCCCAGCCGCATGTTATTTGTGCATATTTAACATATTATTTTTTATTTTGTTCTAAACTATTGACTTATTTTACAAAATATATTATAATATATTTA
>OGPA01001324.1_pt1 | contig 20943 bp, 17 predicted proteins | sample 1552841 | NCBI WGS metagenome assembly OGPA01 (sample SAMEA2579916, study PRJEB22360) | human gut metagenome | reverse complement strand
CCCTGCTTTTTGCGGCAGCCGGGGCGTTTTTGCAACCATTTGCAAAATAAACCCCGCCCGGGGCCAAAAATGCAAGATTTTACTTGTGGTTTCAGCGAAAAAACTGTAAGCTGCGCTGCTTGAATGAATTTTACAATGAATAGAACATAAAGCACGATAACAAGCGTGAATTTATGGTAAAGCAAAAACGAAAATCCAGCGAACTTTTTGAGGTTTAGCGAAAATTTAGCTCTATAATACCTGACGGAGAAGAGAAGTGGTGTACTAAAGTGGTGTAAATTAAAAAAGCAAAACAATTTTAGCCCTGAAAAAATATGCACTGTGCCCGGTTGCAAAATCTAAACAGTAAACCCATGATGCGATGCCGCCATGTCTCTTTTGTGTATACACATATGGAGAGATGATGACAGTGAGAATGAAGCAACTGCCCAAAATGGCGCGTGGTGAAGGAACAATGGCATACCGTGAGGATGGCACCATTATGTTCCGCAAAATGGTAAAAGTATCCGAAACTCAAACGAAGCGTGTTACGGTATATGGCGAAACGGTGCGTGAAGTTATGGCACTTATGGCCCAAAAGGAAAAAGAAGCGCTGTTTAACAAGAAAAAAGCAAACAACCGAACGCTTGAGGAGGAAATGACCCTTTGGTATAAAGATAAAAAGCGTGGTGTTAGAGAATCCACGGCGCTAGGGAGAATAGGCAGAATAAAATCAATGGCGAAAGTATTCCCGGTTTTTCATAAGCAGTGGAAGTTCGTGAAGGAAGATGAACTGCAAAATACTGTTTTTGAAATGTGCGGAATTTATGCCTATGGTACGATAATGAGTTCCTACAGTCTCATAAAGGCTTTTTACAAAGACAAAGTTGCAGCACGCGAATTATTGGTTTCACCTATGGCAAATGTAAAACTGCCACCAAAGGAGATGGTAGCAACAAAAGATAAGCAGATTGTTTATATGAATTCTGAACAGATAAAAGTTTTTGTTACCGCGGCACTGCAAAAAAGTAAAACGGTGAATACATATAAGCTATCTTCGGGCCCTGCGCTTGTTTTTACCCTATATACAGGGTGCAGAATTGGTGAAGTGTGTGCCTTGAAGTGGGGCAAGGTTGACCTGAACAGAAAAATCATGCTGATTGATAGCACGTTGACTAAACGCAAAAATCCGCTTTACGATGAAACGCGGCCACAAGCAATGGAAGCACAGAAAATATCCAAAACAATACAATGCGTTGGCGGAGTGAAAAACAAAAAATCGAGATACGTTCCGTTAAACGATATGGCGATTAAAATGTTGGAGATTCAGCAAAGACTTGACAAAAATCTTGGAGCTGATGATTTTGTGTTTTGCGGGAAAAATGCTGTGCGCTATGATGAAAATAGAATGTATCATGACATTAGAACGTTGATTAGAGCTGCAAATCTTAATCTTCCGCGTTGTGGGCCACACATGTTAAGGCATACATGCGCCAGTATGTTGTTCAAAAATGGTATTGATGTTGAAACGATTGCTAGTGTTCTTGGACATACGCCAGAAATGTGCAGGAAAACCTATCTGCACTTATATGAAGAGCAAAGGGTAATGGCAATGCAGAAACTTAACAACTTTGACCTTGATGTGCTGAGTATTGATGCGACCAGCATAAAACCCCTTGCTATGCGATGAAAGAAGATGCTTTTTGATGGACGGAGGAGACATTTATACATTAAGTGGGCTGCTGGGACACAGCAGCGTAACGGTTACAGAAAAAGCGTATCTGGATATCAATACCGATGATTTGCGTGCAATGTACCAGAAACACAGTCCGCCGCAAAACATAAATTTTTGAAGAAATAGCGCGAATAATTCGTTGACGAAATGTGCTTTTTGTGCTATAATAGTATTGTTGAGGATGAGCGTGTGAATTTGAATCATTTTTGATTTTAGAAGTGAACTTTTAAGAGCTAGAGCTTGTTGATTTGAACTGAATGTACATGCTTTGCAATGACAATCTTTCCTTTGTGCTGGGGGATTGGTTATGCTGCAAAAGTGGAACAGGCGGTTTGAATTGGCAAGCTTTTTTTATTTGCAGAGAGGAGGAATACAGCATGAACTGATAGCCCAATCCCATACCGGAGGGGGCTGAACCGCCGGGTAAGCAAACAAACACATAGGAGGTTATAAACCGATGAAAACAAGAACAGAATACCCGCCGCGTGATATCATCGTGGTATATTCACAGCGCATGGCAGGCTACTTGATGCTGCGGGGCTTTTACCCCGTAGGAGTACAGCCAAACCTGAAGCGCCCCAGCCGAAACTGCTTTTCTTTCTTTGATTCGCCCATGCTGAAAGATGCAATGGAAGATTATTTGAACAGTAAAGTAGAAAGTTAATGGGGGACGCGTATGGTTAATAACACAGAAAAGAACGAACAGGAACAGACGATTCATTACCCGTTTGGCGGCTTTTACAGGAATCTGCTGCCAACAGCGGAAACAAGCACTACAGCGCCGCAAACAGCGCAGGAAGCACCGATACCAGCCCCGGCGGATGATACGCTACAGAACGCCACAGCGGTCACGGAGAGCACATCTAGATGGGTTGCCGACGTGATAAGGGAGGATTATAAAACATGGAGCAAGGGAAAAGTGGCGATTGAAGCAACAACCGGAACCGGTAAAACATCGTTTGTGATGGGGCCACTTATGGATTGGGCACTGGCAGAAACCGTGCGGGTGAAAATTCCAAGGCAGATGTTGATTCTATGTAACAGGCGAGCATTGAAAGCTGATATAATGGCAAAGTTTGAAGCGCGATGTAAACCCCAGATCTTTATGAATGAGTTCGGGGAGCCGGATTGTTTGGCGTATGATATCGTTACCATTGCGACCTATCAATATTTTGAAAAAAGACTGAAACATACCAAAGATAAAGGGTGTGTGCTAAATAGCTATAAAATCATTGTGCTGGATGAATGTCACTACTTTTTTGACGATGCAAGCTTTAACGAGAACACGGCAGCATTGTATCAAGCGATAAAAGAACAGGAGGAAGAAGGACTGGTTGTTTGGATGACGGCAACACCGGAAAACATGTACAGCGTATGGATGAGACGGGGACAGCTCAAACCGGAACATTACTATAAGCTGGTACGGAAAGCCGCGCACATAACAAGAGCATGGATATATTACAAAGATACTGAACTGATAGATATTATTGACAGAGCAGCGGCACGAGGCGAAAAAGTCTTGGTCATGGTAACAAAACGCGACAAGCTGGATTCAATGCGGGCACTGTACGGCGATAAGGCAGCTTATTACTGTTCAGCCAATAACCTAAAAGGGCCAATGGATGAGCTGGAAGATTGCGTTTGTGATGGAAAGCTTCAAAAGCCAATTCTGTTTGCAACCGAAGCGCTGTATAACGGTGTGGACATTAAGGATGAAACGCTGAAACATATCGTGATTGAAAGTTGGGTGCCGCTGAAAATTATGCAGATGCAGGGCAGAAAGCGCCCGATTAGTGCGGATGATACCTGCACCGTATATTATCGCGGCCTTGGTGCTAAGCAGATCGAGGGACTGTGGCGAGCAGCAGAGCGTAAACGGGAACCGGTGGAAGCGTATCTGCAAAAGCAAAAAGGGAACCCGGCGGAATGGGATGCGCTGGTAAATCAGGATGATTCAAAAGAAAGAATCAAGAACTGCCCGGCCATAGAGTACAACCCGAAAACCGGAGAGTATGATATCAACCCAATGCTGACGGAACATATGCGGCAGCGGGCACATGTGTTGAAACAGATGAAAGAAAAAGGCTATGAGCAGGCAATGGATGAACTGGTTTGGGGCAGGATTCTTACAGTCAAGCCAGAACATTACATGATAGAGGGACAGAAAGAATACATCAATGAACACATCGGAGTAAGGATGCAGAAAGAGGAACTGCGGGAAGCACTGCTGGACATGGGGCTATGCAAGAGAACAACGCGCCCGCTGGGTATGGCAGTATTGAATAAAGCACTGGTGAGATACGGGGTTAAGATACAGTCAGAAATAAAATGTGTGCGAGAGGGGAAAGCGGTAAAGATGCTGACATACTGGTACATAAAGAAAATGTAATATTTTTTGCAGCTTTGTCTATATATAACAAACTTGCAATTTTTATTACACAGTCCTACAGCCCACAGGTTTAAGCGTAAATGATTCGTTCCTGTTTGACCTTATTCCGCCGCTATGGCTTGACTTTGTGCCGACAGGTGCAAAGGAAAGACAGGGCGAAGGAACTTTTGCACGCGACCAGCGGGTAAAATTCCAAGCCCCTCTATAAATCGCGGGTTATAGTTCAGCACACCATGGAAGAGCTGCAAGGACACGGTTTAACCTGTCACCAACCTCTAAGCGTGGTTTAGTCCGCCGGGGTAAAGGGAGTAACGAAATGGTAATCCCCTTAGGTACATGACTGCATCATTATAAATAGTATTTGTTTTGAGATAGGGGTCATCAAAGCAGTTACCCCTTGGTACATGGTAGAATTAAAACGTTTACTTCAAAAATAAATGGTGTGTGGGCAGCGCAGTGGTGGGAGGATGGGGCTTTCAAGCGTGTGCGGACTGGTTGTGCATTGGTGAATTTTGCCTTTTATCATTCCCGGCGGATGGATTGTGCCGAACAAAAAATATGGTGGCGTGGTTTATGCGTGGGAAGGTAAGGGTGAGCAAATAAAGTGCCGATTCATATTTTACTATGATACGATGTTTATTTGCACAGTAGTAGATGGTGGCGCTTTTGTCTCGCGGTAATATGTAAAACCTTTTATAGGACATCAAGTAGCAAAAAGCGCAAAACAGCCAATAACATATGACAACAATCGCGGCGTTTTATAGAAATCGGCAAAAGCACATTGAAACGCTAATAGGATTATGCTATAATCATTTTATGGTAAATTGTGCTGCTATTGCAACTTTTGGCTACAGCAAAAGGAAATTCGATAACAAATGATAACGCGGTAGGAGGCTGAACAATGAATGCAGAAAAGCGCAGTATCCCTCCCAAGGTTTTATTACAACTGCTTGCAGCAGTAACTTGTAGTGTGGCAGTAGTCTTATTGCCATTAAATGTAAAAGCCGCAGAAAACAATGTACTACCAGCTATAAGCAGCACTGAACAACAAAGCGAGGTAATTGCAAACGGTAAAGAAAACGGCATATCCTGGAGTGTGACATCGGATGGTCTGCTGACTCTTACCACAGAATCAGGTGTAAGCACCATAAAAAATTATGACTATAACGAAACGTATGCACCATGGGAGCCATATGCGGCGCAGGTGAAAAAAATTGTAATAGGAGAAAATATAACTTATATAGGAAAACATGCCTTTTACGGATGTAAAAATGCCACGGAAATCGAAATTGGCAGTTCTGTTAAAGAGATTGCAAGTTACGCATTTGGTTCGATTTTTACAAGTGTAATAATTCCAGCTAGTGTAGCAAGCATTGATGATACTGCTTTCCGTGGTGCCGGGGTATCGCAGGGGTATTATGTGGATTCGCAAAACCCAAGTTACTGCAACGATGAGAATGGTATATTATTTAATAAAGACAAAACCCAGTTGGTGTATGCGCCAAGAAATTTAACCGGAAAATATGCGGTACCGGATACCGTACAAAGGCTTACTGACTACTGCTTTAGCAACTGTGAAAAATTAACAGAATTAACAATTGGAGATTCTGTGGAGGAAATTCCGACAAGTGCTTTCCATGGATGTTCTCATTTAAAAAATCTTTCAATCGGTAATGGTGTAAAAAGTGTGGGAAATCTTTTTATAAATTCGCAGTTGCCAGAATTGGAAACACTATATTTAGGCAGTGGGTTCAATCGAATAAATAATTTTGATAAACTACCGGCCTTACTTAACATCAATGTCTCGGAAAATAATGAAACATACACCTCTATAGATGGAATTCTGTATAGCAAGGACAAAACCATCTTGCAAAAGTATCCTTGCGGTAGAATGGGAACATTTCAGGTTCCTGACGGTGTAAAAGAAGCTAATGGTTTTGAAGGATGCAAGATCGATACAATAATAGTTCCAGAAGGTGTAACAAAGGTTGGCAATTTTACAGCGTGCCAAAACTTAATAAATGTACAGCTTCCCGATAGTGTCACAGAAATTGGTCGTTTCTCTGATTGTACAAGTTTAGAAGAAGTTCTGCTACCGGAAGAAATTACAAATCTTGGCCAATTCACATTTAGTGGATGTAACAAGTTGACAAACATTATTCTTCCGGAAAAACTCACATCAATAGAGCAGTATGTATTTAAAAATTGCACCAGCTTGAAAGAAATCACTTTGCCAAAACAGCTGCGCAAAGTGGAGCGAGGGGCTTTTACTGGCTGTACAGCATTATCGAAGGTTACTTTTGAGGGTGCCGCTCCTAATATTCTTTATTCAGCATTTGAAAATGTTACAGCTACCTGCTATTATCCAGAAAATAATCTGTCATGGACAGAAGAAAAAAGAGATAATTATGGAGGGAAGCTTTCCTGGAAGCCCTATGAAGTAAATGAATTCGATGGGGAAGAGCACACCTATGTTGTTCCGGATACAAACGCTACGTTGGCATACCAAATCAATGAAAGCGCATTAACAGCAGCTATTACACATTGCAATACAGCTGCGACCGGTACGCTGACGATTCCAGACACCATTGACGGATATAAGGTTGTAAAGATTGGGACAGAAGCGTTTAAAGACTGCCTTGGCTTGAAAAATGTTGTCATTCCACAGACCGTTAGCGAGATTGAGGAGAGTGCTTTCCAGGGGTGCCAAAAACTGTCACACGTTACGATTCCAGAGGGGATTACAGAGATAAAACCTTATACATTTTCTGACTGTGGCTTAACATCGTTGGAATTTCCCGATAGTCTAGTTAAAATTTATGACTATGCTTTCCAGAATTTAAAGATGCAAGAATTGACGATTCCTGATCATATCGAGTCATGTGGAACAGGCGTGTTTGCGAACAGCTATTTAAGAAATGTGGTATTGCCCGATAGCTTTACTGAAATTTCGGATAATATGTTTGATGGAAGCCACGAATTACGCCAGGTAAAACTTCCCCAAAACTTAAAAAGGATTGGAAACAAGGCGTTTAGTAATTGTTATGAACTACGCGACATGGTGTTGCCCGAGGGGGTGACCTTTATAGGCGACGAAGCGTTCCAACTGTGCGGTGCCTATGCAACCTATGGTGCTTATTATTCTGCATCCGGTTTCACTACAATAACACTTCCATCAACCCTTCAGCATATCGGGAAAAAGGCTTTTTATATGTGTCAGTCATTGAAAAGCATTATAATTCCAGACAAAGTAACAGAAATTGATACTTACACATTTGGCTATTGCTATAAGATGGCATCTGTCGTGTTTCCAGCTAATATCGCACACATTGCAGATGATGCGTTTATTCAATGCGGAGCTAAAACCTCCGACGTAACAATAACCTTTCGTTGGAATGCACCTGTAATAGAAAGTGAGGCTTTTTATTCTATTACAGGAACAGCTTATTATCCCAACAATAACCTCGATTGGACAAGCAGTATGCTGCAACAATACGGAGCCCAGAAATTGACATGGGTTGCACAAGAGATGGAAAAGCCTGACGGTGCAGGCGGTGGCTCCGGCGGAAATCCTGGCGGTGACAATGGTGATAATTCTGGCGAAACTGGCGGCGACAGCAAGCCAATCAATGTTAATGTAAACAACAGTACTTCCCAAGCAGGCGAAAACGGCGCATCCCTCACACCGCCGGAAAATGGCTGGACGACTGGAAACAATACCTTCAGTGTTAGTTCTGGCACCCCTTGCATGGTAGCAATCAGTCAAGACGGCGGTAAAACCTATGAACGGCTTCCCGCAACTAAGAACTCGGATGGAAGCTACAGTTATACTGCAGAGGATATGACAGAAGATTCAACACTTGCGGTTATGTTGCTTGGCGATATTAACGGCGACGGCCAAATTAGCACAGCAGATGAAATTAAGGGAAAAGCAGCTGTTTTGAACAAGGTTGAACTGGAACCACTGCAAAAGCTGGCCGCAGATGTTAATCATGACGGTAATCTCACAACGGCGGATATCACACGGTTGAAATCGACAATCCTTGGTAAAGTTTCGCTGGAGTGGGAATAACAGCACAAAAGATAAAGAAAAGGAGTTAAAAATGAAAAACAAAGTACAACGTGCAGCATCTCTGCTATTGGCAATGATATTAGCAGTTGCATTTTCAATGCCAACATTTGCGGCGAACGAAACCAACAATCTAGGTATCACATACATGGCGACGCTGGGTAATGCAACATTGACCGCAAGTGATCAGGATCAAACCTTTCAGATGATTTTAAAAGCAAATAAAGAAATCACTTTGGGAAGCATGCAGGCAGAAATCACAAAAGATTCCCCTATTGAGCTAACAAAAATTGAAGGCGGAGAGGGCATTTCCATTTCAGCTAGCGACTATAACATGGACATTGGAAAAGTAAGCTGGACTACTGAGGATGCAGAAAATCTATCCGGTATCACGGAGCTGCTGAAAGTTACTTTTAAAGTTCCAGCCGGAACAAAAGCCGGTTCCTATAACGTAGGGGTTAAAGGCCTTGAACTGACAAAAGATTATGGAACGATTTGGGAAAAGTCTGCTTCGGCCACGGCAACACTTACTATTACGGACAATACTGTTAGTAGTGGCTACACAGCAGGTTTGAATACGCTTAGCCAAGAAGTTCATGTAGATGATACTGTAGATGTTAATATCAGCGTATCCAACCCCGATGAAACCACCTTTGCAGCTGGCGAAGTAAAGATTCAGTATGATGCAGATAAGTTACTCTTTGATCAAACTGGCTCTACACTTGGAACTGCAACCGTTAAGGATACCAACGGAACAATCACGCTTGAAGATTACGGCGACAACAAGAATTTTGGCACCGGCGTATATACTTTGAAGTTTACCGCAAAAGCAGATGGTGATGCTCAAATCGTGTTGAAATCCGCTGCATTTGTTAATAAAGAAAACGCTGCAAAGAGCGATCTGATTGCCGCAACCCTGAACCCGGATACTCTGTCAATCGCAATCCAGAAAAAAGTCTACAGTGTTACTCTGCCTGAGATTTTCACTGGTGAAGCAAACGTAGTAGATGGCGCAAATTATACCTTCTCTAAAGCCGCTGATGGTGGACATTATGATTATGGTACTGTGAGTGCAACGGTTGATGGGGAAGCCGTTAATGTTATCGACAATGGCGATGGCACCTATACCATCAACAATGTGACAGGTGAGCTTGTTATTACCTGTGATAGAACCCCCAAAAGCTATACGGTGACATTTGCAGGCAATGCCGCAGAAGATATCACGGGTGCAGCAGATAGGGCAACTTATAACACAAATTACCAGTTTGCGATTCCCAGTGCAACTGGTTGGGCCTACAAATTGGAAAGCATTACCATTGGGGATAAGGATTATACCGGTTACGCTATTGAAAATTCTGTATGCACGATTCCTGGCACTGCCATTACGGGCAACATTATCATTACCGTAACCAAAAGCGCAACCATTGCAAGCGTAACGGTGGAAGGTACCGGTGCAGGTGCTGCAGCAGGATATAATCCGGAAGCGGAAATCGGCAAGGATTATACATTGACGATCACTCCTGAAGAGGGGTATACTTATACTGTTAGTGCAACGATGGGCGATAAGACTGTTGACGTGATCGATAATAAAGACAACACCTACACGGTCAAGAATGTTACAGACAGCATTGTGTTTACAGTGAACAGCGCCGTGATTGTGGATGGTGTTTCTGTGGAGGATTATCTGACACTGAACGGCACCAAAATGTGGCTTGTTAAGAACAACACGACGCTGGCAGATGGTAAAGTTCCGACTTATGCAGGCAGTCCGATGTTCTGGTCTGAAAAGTATGCAACATACTGCTATCTTGTGATTTCTGATACTTTGAATGCAGAAGATGCCAAAGCCGAGATTGGCATTATGGATGGTGAAAAAGTAACAGTAACAAATAGCATGGATGTGAATGGAACTGGTACGCTTGATGCAAGCGATGCACAGCTGACATTCAATATGTATAATGCGGTTTACAGCAATTTTACGGATGATGTAACAATGGAAAAGTTCCTTCGTGCAGATGTAAACGGTGATAATAAGATTGATGTAAAAGATGCAGAAGCAATCGTTAATCAGATCCTCGCTGGCAGTACGAATTGAATGCCGCATATAAACTTTATAATTTAGAATATGATTAAATTGCAAACAATAGAAGGTAATAAGTTCAAGAAAAATTTTGCCGCAGTATTGGTACTGGTTATTCTGGCAATGGTATGCTTGTTGCCAGTTTATGCTGAGGAGCCCCCCGCAGAAGAACCAAAGTTTGCGTTTGAGCTGGCTGCTAACGGTGAGGAGAGTATAGAAGCCTCCACCGGAGATATTATAACTGTCACCTTAAAGTTAAAACGTACAGATCAGGATACTCCCTACACCATGTATGCTATGCAGGATGAACTTCAATACGACAGCAACTTTTTTGAACTTGTCGAAGAAGGCATAACGCTAAAACCAGGAATTACATCCACAGATATTGCCAATACGGACGAGAACCGTGAAGTATACGTAAACTTTCTTTCCATGAGCGGTGGTGCGCAATGGAACGCCACTGAACAGCTAGCTTCCATACAATTTCGCGTGATTGGAGAGAGCGGCGTTGCAAAAATTACCAGCAATGATTTTTTGGTTTCACAAAAGGATGGATATAGTGGCTATTCATGTGAATCCAATGAAGTAACGGTTGTAGTATCTACAGAATGTACCGTCAAATTTGAATCGCGAGGCGGAGACGAAGTTCCTCCACAACATGTTCAATATGGAGAAAAGGTTACTCAACCACAGCAGCCAAGCCGAGAGGGCTATCAATTTCAAGGTTGGTACGCCGACATCGACTTAAAGGATCAATGGAATTTTGAAGATGATGTGGTAAAGAAAAACCTGACTCTATACGGTGCATGGAAGGAAGGTACTTCCGATGAAGCTGACGCAAAGGCCGCAGAACCAGCCCACGATGGAAAAGCCTTTGATCTAGGATTATTACTCTTAATTATTGTTGCATTTTTGCTCCTGCTATGGTTGCGGAAAAGAAAAGCAAAAAGTAATCATACATAAAAGCAGATAGCCTCTCAAATAGCTTCAAAAGACGGCGTCACTACTAAAGCAGCAGAGAACTTGTAAAATAGTTCTCTGCTTTTTGCATGCATCAATTTATATGCAAAGCCGTCATCCCAAATATTCACGCAGCAGCCGTTCCAGCGTGGGGCAGGATACGCCAACAGCGGCGGCAAGCTGGGTTTTATTCAGTTCACGGCACTGATAGCGGGCATACAGCGCATCAAAGTCCGGCGGCAGCTGGGCAGGCTTGCGGCCTTTATACACGCCGTTACGCTTGGCTATGGCGATTCCTTCTCGCTGGCGTTCCAGTGTGTTGGCGCGCTCAAATTCGTTAATGGCGGCTATCATGGTCAGCATCAGCTTGCCGGTGGGGGTACTGGTATCCAGATTCTCTTTGTTGCTGATTAAATGTACACCTTTATTTTGCAGCTGTTCCACAAGGGTCAACAGGTCTTTTGTGCTGCGGGCAAGGCGGCTGAAATCATGGATGAACACGGTATCGCCTTCCCGCACAAAGTCTAGCATGGCTTGCAGCTGGGGGCGCTGGGTATTCTTGCCGCTGATTTTTTCAGTGAACCATTTATCAATGCCGTGGGGCTTGAGGGCTTCTATCTGGCGGGCTTCATTCTGTTCCACGGTGGAAACGCGGACATAGGCAACATTCATTTTAGTTTTTCCTCTCTGGTTGATAAGATAGCATCAAGAGCCGACCTGCAAAGTGGTAAATAATTCGTGAATTAACCCTATCTTTACAGGTTTCGGCGCTTGGTTCGGTAGTAAGCTGGGGTGTACCCTACCTTTCATCGGTGCGGCCTAGCAGCCAGTCCAGCGAAATATCAAAAACGTTGACAATATTGAACAGGGCAAAAGCGCCCGGTAGGTTTACTCCGTTTTCCCATGCCATTACACTGTGGGGAGCGTAGGCGATTCTTTCAGCAAAAGCCGCCTGGCTTAAGTGCTGTTCCTGGCGCAGTTGGCGGATTCGTTCGTGAATTATCATCACGGTAAAACCCTCTTTCGTTTTATTATTTCATCAACCATTCAGGCGAAACGTTGAAGTAGTGGGCAAGGGCCAGCAGGGAAGAAACGCTTGGCGTGCGGGTGCCGTGTTCCCAATACTTAACGGCGCGGGAAGATACACCAAGGGCAAAAGCAAGCTGTTCCTGTGTGACGCCGGACTGTTTGCGCAGTTCACGCAATTTTAGATTCATCATTGCTTACACCTCGTTCCTGTTTGATATCCAACGTTAAAATTCCGTCCCCGATGGCAAGTTCATACTCTGTGCAGCCGTCCGTACAGGCCATTTGTTCAATGCCTTTGATAGAATCAAGCGGGAAAGACAGATGGGTAACGGGGAAAGTTTCGGCGCTGTCATCCAGCAGAACAAGGCTTTCTTCATCACGGTGGCAAACAAGGTAGTCACTGGCAAAGCAGATAGAGCAGGTAGGGGAAACAAAAGACACAGTGCCGTGGGCGCGGGTAACGGCAGTGGTGAACGCTTCAAGACTGATACGATACATATATAAAACCTCTTTTTCGATGTGCACTTTTAATAAATGGCGGCCTACTCTCACTCAGCCCGTTCTTCTCTGCCTGGCGGCGCTTAATCCGCCGGGATAAAGTTCACGCTGCAATCAGCGCATATGATGCGGACTTCTTTGGTTGAGCGGATGATGGTTCCGCACTTTGGGCATATCCACCGCCGGGTGCTGCTGGGGCGTTTGGGCGGCTTGACTGCACCGCCATTGGCTGCACCGGGTGTACGGCTTCCTGTGCCGGTTCCTATCATGTCCTGCCAGCTCTGCCCCTCTGTCATCTGGATGGCCTGCCAGCCTTGCAGTTCGATGAAGTCCAGCAGTTTAAGACTGGGACTTGTAATAGTCCAGCCATACTTTGCATGATGCTCAATGATAAGGCCGTGGGATTCTGCCGTTTCCTTGAAGCGTTTGTTGTGGTAGGCGTTGGCGCTGCCGCTGGTATCCTTTATGCCGTTGACCATGTTGTACAGGTGGCACATCTCATGCAGCAGCGTGGCCGTGGTTTCCTCAATGGGGCGGTCAAGCGTGGCCGTTGAGATGTTTATCTCGTGGCGCTGCTCTGTGCCTGACGTCCATGTTTTGCCGCAAGTGATGTGACCATAGGCACCGGGTGTTTTCTTGAGAGTAATGACCGGCTCCGGCAATTTACCATCAAAGAAACGAGTGCTGAGGGCGCGGAACATTTTTTCTAACTGCCCGGCGGCACGGCTGGTTTTAACTGTCTGCTTCATGAAAGAACAACCTTTCTCTTGATAAAATGGCCGGTCAGGGTGTATACTGTACTTGTACCCACCCGGCGGGTGTTGTGGCTCTTTACAACAAAAACTTTGGTCGGTGCTTGCTGTAAGGGGCCTTTCTTAGTTGATGCTCAAGCGTTGAACGGTGAACGTTTTGGAATACTGCTCAAACAGGGCAGGGGCAACGGTTTTAATGGCTTTGCTGTCCAGGCGGGTACTGGTGAAGTCGGAAAGCTTGACTTTGTGGCAGCCTACCTGCAAGGTATCTGTACCGCGTGCGGCAAGTTCTGCCTTGATTTGTGCCTTGATAAGTTCCTGCTCTGCCTGCGCTGCTTCAATCAACTGTGCAGCTTCTTTGTACTGGTTGACCAGTTCCAACATGCTGTCAATGCTCATAGTGTTTACGACCTTTCTTTTTTGTTTGTGGGGAACGTGTGTTCCCTTGACTGTGATTATAGTATAATATATCCACGGATATAATTCCATGCACATACATTGCGACTTTGGAATATTGTAAATACAACGGTGTAATGAGAAAAATGTAGCAAGTGTGTATATCCGTGGATATACATTTGTTGCGTTTGCTCTTTCAGGGGTGCTAAAATGCAAGAACAAAGTATTAAGACCAGCGCGGCACAGCGTGCAGCAAGTAAAAGATATAAAGCAGAGAAAACCGTATCTATACAGGCGTATTTGCCGCCGGAATATAAAGATAAGCTAAAACGCATAGCAGAATTGCAAGGGTGCAGCAAAGCACAGGCGCTAAAGAATATGATTGATCAGGCATATGATGTGCTATGTTCAGCAGCAGAAAACACCCAAGAATAGCCCCCACAAAGAACGCGGGTTATCTATCCATGTGTACAGTGTGCTTCACCGTTGCTATATAAGGTATAATCTCACGGCCCAAAGCAGCAGAACACCCCCGGGGGATAGTTAAAAAACAATTTCTAAAACAGAAAGTGCCATAGGGGTTAGTTATCCTATCTCACTCCGGGCTGTTGTAATCATCGAACAGCGGTTCATTAGGTAAGACATTCAGAAAAACAAAAAAGCTCCAAGTAAACACCTAGAGTTTGACACCATACGACATGATGAATTTTATGGGAACAGAAAAAGGCACTGCGACAAGCGGTTGACCCCTTTTGCAAATGAATCGGTCTAGATCAAAGAACTAAGGGCCGTCACCGTGCCGGGTGGCGGTTCTTGCTTTTAGCTGCTATGAAAGGGTGTAAGTTCATTTTACACCCCGCCGGGCTTTGGATGGAAAAACAAGGGGGGCACTGAGCTGATGACCCCACAAGCATATAAAATCCTAACCCGTCATTTTAACGGGGTGTCGCAAAACGCTACTTCCTTTAGGGTATCCGTTTAATGGATTCCCCCGGCAGGTATGGATTGACTGATAAAAAGATGGCCCTCAACAGTGTAGTAAACTGCTGGGGGCTTTTGCTATTGTGATACGCGAAATTTTACCAAGATTGGCAGGGAAAAGTTAAAAGTGAACATCTAAATAGTAAATAGCAGTTTTTATAAAGAAATACCTGAATGTTCACTTGAAAAGCCGCAGGGGAGAATGTATACTTCTATTATCGTGACCGGAGCATAATGTCGCAGCTGGAAATAAAAGAATGGCTGTGTTATGGCTAAAATTGACTGCGAAAAAAAGAAGGAACAGAACCTTGATAACTGAATAGACAATGTATAATATACGGACAAATGATATAAATATACATACGCAAAAAGACAGGCGGATAGAAAAGATAGTCAGAAGTGGTGTAAAAAAGTGGTGTAAAACGAAAACGCGGTGCTGAGAGGGCTGATTTTTGTACGTTAATGCAAAATAAACCCCGCCCCGGGGCCAAAAATGCAAGATTTTACTTGTGGTTTCAGCAAAAAAACTGTATAATAAAACTAATAAGCGCACTGTGCCGGTGCATAAGCTGCACGGTGCGCTGCGGCAGCTTTGCACAAATTTTGCTGTGGGGCCGGGGTTCCAGAGCTATCTTGGCGGCAGGGCAGCCCCAATACTTTGATTCGTGAAAGGAGCGTGAGCGGATTGGCTGAAGATTTTGTCATTGAGATGCTGAATATTACCAAGGAGTTCCCCGGTATCAAGGCAAACGACAACATCACCCTCCAGCTGCGCAAAGGCGAAGTGCATGCCCTGCTGGGCGAAAACGGCGCCGGCAAATCCACCCTCATGAGTGTTCTGTTCGGCCTGTACCAGCCGGAACAGGGCGTCATCAAGAAAAACGGCAAGGAAGTCAAGATCAATAACCCCAACGATGCAAACGACCTTGGCATCGGCATGGTCCACCAGCACTTTAAGCTGGTGGAGTGCTTCTCTGTGCTGGATAACATCATGCTGGGTGTGGAACCCTGCAAAGCGGGATTTCTGCAAAAAGAGGTCGCCCGCAAAAAGGTCGTGGAGCTTTCGGAAAAATACGGCCTGCGTGTAGACCCGGATGCATTGGTCAGCGATATCTCGGTTGGCATGCAGCAGCGCGTTGAGATCCTGAAAATGCTGTACCGTGACAATGAAATTCTGATTTTTGACGAACCCACCGCTGTATTGACTCCGCAGGAAATCGACGAACTGATGGAGATCATGCGCGGTTTTAAGGCTGAGGGCAAGAGCATCCTGTTTATTACCCACAAGCTGAACGAGATCATGGCCGTGGCGGACCGCTGCACGGTTCTGCGCAAGGGCAAGTATATCGGCACCGTGGATATTGCCAACAGCAACAAGGAAGAGCTTTCCCGCATGATGGTTGGCCGCGATGTTGAGTTTGTGGTGGACAAAAAGCCCGCCCAGCCCGGCAAAACCATCCTGAGCGTGCAGGGCATGACGGTGCCCAGCCGCACCCATAAAAAAGATGCGGTGCGCAATGTCAGCTTTGACGTTCGCGCGGGTGAGATCGTCTGCCTTGCCGGTATTGAGGGCAACGGTCAGACCGAGCTGGTGTACGGCCTGACCGGTCTAGAAAAAATCTCCGGCGGTACGATCACGCTGGATGGGCAGGACATCACCCACGCTTCCATCCGCCAGCGCTCCAAGGACGGCATGAGCCATATCCCGGAGGATCGCCATAAGTACGGCCTGGTGCTGGATTACACGCTGGAAAAGAACATGGTGCTGCAGCGCTACTGGCAGCCGCAGTTCCAGCATAATGGCTTTATCAAGGCGGATGAAGTGCGCAAGTATTCTGACCACCTGATTGAGCAGTACGATGTGCGTTCCGGCCAGGGCAGTGTGACCATTGCCCGCAGCATGTCCGGCGGCAACCAGCAGAAAGCCATCATCGCACGCGAAATCGATAAGGATCCCAAGCTGCTGGTGGCTGTGCAGCCTACCCGAGGCCTGGATGTTGGAGCCATTGAGTATATCCACAAGCAGATTGTTGCCCAGCGCGATGCCGGTAAGGCCGTGCTGCTGGTCAGCCTGGAACTGGATGAGGTTATGAACCTTTCAGACCGCATCCTGGTGATGTACGAAGGCGAGATCGTGGGCGAATTTGATCCCAAGACCACCACCGTGCAGGAACTGGGCCTGTATATGGCCGGTGCAAAAAAGAAGGAGGCAAAGTAAACCATGGCAAAACGAAACAAGCCTTCTTTGGGCACAACCATCCGCCAAAACAGCAGCGGCGTTCTGGCTGCACTCATGTGCATTGTCATCGGCCTGGTCATCGGCTTGATTGCGTTGTTTATCATCAACCCGGAGCACGCCCTGGTGGATGGCTTCTGGCGCATTTTGCAGGGCGGCTTTTATGACTTCCCGTATGGCTGCGGCAAGGTGCTGACCCAGACCGCCCCGCTGATCATGACCGGCCTTTCGGTTGCCTTTGCGTTCAAAACCGGCCTGTTCAACATTGGCGCAGCAGGGCAGTATACGCTGGGCGCTTTCGGCGCTTTGTACTTTGCCATTGTGCTGGGCATGCCCTGGTGGGTGTGCCTGCTGGTGTCCGCTGTGTTCGGCGCGGTGTGGGGGGCCATTCCCGGCATCTTTAAGGCGTACCTGAACATCAACGAAGTTATTACCTCCATCATGTTCAACTGGATCGGTCTGTACCTTGTCAATGAGATCATCTATGGCCGCGGCTCCGGCGTGATGTATGATGCGCATAACACCCGCACCTGGAAGCTGGCCACCAACGCCCCGCAGGCGCAGATTCCTTCCTGCGGGATGAGCGAACTGTTCCACACCAGCAACACCACCATCGCCATCTTTCTGGCCATCATCGTGGCCATTGTGGTGTGGGTCGTGCTGGAAAAAACGACCTTTGGCTATGAGCTGAAAGCCGTTGGCCTGAACAAGAACGCCGCCCGCTATGCCGGTATCAATGAAAAGAAAAACGTTATTCTGTCCATGACGATTGCCGGTGCATTGGCAGGCTTTGGTGCCGGTTTGTTCTATCTGTCCGGCGGTGGTGAGTGGAACCCCCTGAACTCCACCAGCTTGCCTGCTATGGGCTTTAACGGCATTGCAACCGCACTGCTGGCAAACTCGAACCCCATCGGCACCATCTTCTCTTCGCTGTTCATCAGTCATATCAGCGTTGGCGGCGCATACCTGCCCACCAAGTATTTCCCCAGCGAAATTGCCGACCTGATCTCCGGCATTATCATCTACCTGTGCGCATTCTCCATGCTGTTCCGCACGCTGTTTGAAAAAAAGCTGATCCACAAAAAGGACACCGCCAACGCCAATGCCGAACCGGCAGCCAAGGCAGTGACCAAACCGGAAAAGGAGGGCAAGTGATATGCTGCTGCTTATCAAATACACCCTGCTGTATGGCATTGTTCTGATGCTGGTTGCCCTTGGCGGCATGTTCAGCGAGCATTCCGGCGTAATCAACATCGCGCTGGAAGGCATCATGGTTGTCGGCGGCCTGGCAGGCGTGCTGGTTACCGCATCGCTGCCCACCACCATGGCCCCGGCGCTCATCGTTCTGGCTGCCGTTGTGGCAGCCGCGGTCTGCGGCATGCTTTACTCGCTGCTGCTGGCGTTTGCTTCCATCAACTTAAAAGCCGACCAGACCATCGGCGGCACGGCGCTAAACATGCTGGCAACCGCCATTGCCATGATTCTGGCCAAGAACTTTAACGGTTCTACCTCCGCCAAAATCAGCTACACCAACAAGCCGTTCCTGTTCTCCATTGGCGGGCTGGAGCTCAGCATCTTTATCCCGCTGGGCATTGTGTTGCTGGTTGTCAGCTACATTGTTATGTATAAGACCCGCTTTGGCCTGCGCCTGCGCGCCTGCGGTGAGCACCCCCAGGCAGCGGATTCCGTTGGTATCAACGTCTACCGCATGCGCTATGCCGGTGTGCTGATCTCCGGTTTCCTGGGCGGTATTGGCGGCCTGGCTTACGTTATCCCCAGCGTGCAGACCTGGAACTTTGAAGTCGGCGTTGCCGGTACCGGCTTTTTGGCACTGGCCGTTATGATCTTTGGCCAGTGGAAGCCGTTCAACATTTTTGGCGCGGCCATGTTCTTTGCCGTCTTCAAGAGCCTTGCCAACATTGCGGATTCCACCGTTCTGGCACAGCTTGGCTGGTCCAGCAACATTTATAACATGATGCCGTTCATTGCCTCCATGGTTATTCTTGCCTTTACCAGCAAGAACTCCCAGGCCCCCAAGGCCGAAGGCATCCCTTACGATAAGGGCAGCCGTTAAGCCCCGCAGATAAAACCAGCAAGAGTGCCCGCCCCGCAGGCTTGTGCAAGCCGGTCCGGGCGGGCGCTTTGCGTTTTAGGCAACACCGCATAATTCCCGCCTTACGACTTAAGCACCGCTCCGGCGGCTGCGGCACGGTATCTGCGTTGCCAAAATGCTCGATAATACACAAAGTATTATCTGCGCTTTTGGCTTAGCAGCTGCCGCACCTCGCTCGCCGTATCGGCACTTAGAATTATGCGGTATTGCCTTAACAAAAGTGTACCAGAAGAATCAGCAATTCAGCCGACAGGATAAAAACCCTGCCAGCTGCTTTCGCCTTATTTTTCAGGTGCACATAAAAAGATAGGAGAACCCCAAATGCGTATGTATGATATCATCGCCAAAAAGCGCGATGGCGGAACCCTGACGCGGGCAGAGATTGCCTTTGCCGTCAACGGTTATGTGGATGGCAGTGTGCCGGATTACCAGATGTCCGCCCTGCTGATGGCAATTTACCTGCGCGGCATGACCGATGCCGAAACGGCTGAACTGACGGATGTGATGGCACATTCCGGCGATATGGTGGATCTTTCCGCCATTCAGGGCATCAAAGCAGATAAACACTCTACCGGCGGTGTGGGGGATAAAACCACCCTGGTTATTGCCCCCATTGTGGCAGCCTGCGGCGTAAAAATTGCCAAAATGAGCGGCCGCGGCCTGGGCCATACCGGCGGCACCATTGATAAGATGGAGTCCGTCCCCGGCACCCGCACCTCACTGACGCAGGAAGAATTCTTTAAGCAGGTCAATGAGATCGGTATCTCAGTCATTGGCCAGAGCGGCAAAATTGCGGTGGCGGATAAAAAGCTGTACGCCCTGCGGGATGTTACGGCAACGGTAGGCTGCATTCCGCTGATTGCTTCCTCTATCATGAGCAAAAAGCTGGCGGCTGGTTCGGATGCGATCCTGCTGGATGTTACAATGGGCAGCGGTGCGTTCATGAAGAACCTGGACGAAGCCGTGGAGCTTGCCCGCTTGATGGTTTCCATCGGCACGGCACATGGCCGCAAAGTGGCAGCCCTGATTACCGATATGGACACCCCGCTGGGCCATAACATCGGCAACTCGCTGGAAGTGGCTGAGAGCATGGCCGTGCTGCAGGGCAAAGGCCCGGCGGATTTGACCGAAGTCTGCCTGCAGCTGGCCTCCAATATGCTGTATCTGGCGGGTAAGGGGGAGATGGCCGCCTGCCGCGCCATGGCGGAACAGGTGATTGCCGATGGTTCCGCCTTTGAGATTTGCTGCAAAATGTTTGCAGCCCAGGGCGGGGACACCAGCGTTCTGCGGGATGCCTCGCTTTTCCGCAAGGCCAAATATGCCCACGATATCTGTGCCCCGGCGGATGGCTACATCGTGCAGAACGATGTGGAGCGTATCGGCAACGCCAGCGTGCTGCTGGGTGCAGGCCGCATTAAAAAAGAGGACAGCATCGATTTTGCTGCCGGTATCATCATGCACAAAAAGCTGGGCGATGCCGTCAAGGCAGGGGAGCCGATCTGCACCCTGTATGCGGATGATGACACCCTGTTTGCCGCAGCGGAAGAAATGTATGTTGGCGGCCTGACCATCGGTGCCGAAAAGCCGGAAGTTCCGCCGCTGATCTATGCCCGCGTGACCAGCGAGGGTGTGGAGCGCTTTTAATTTGCTAAGGCAACACCGCACAATTCTCGCCTTGCGGCTTAAGCACCGCTCCGGCAGCTGCGGCACGGCATCTGCGTTGCCA
>OGPA01001321.1_pt1 | contig 20957 bp, 17 predicted proteins | sample 1552841 | NCBI WGS metagenome assembly OGPA01 (sample SAMEA2579916, study PRJEB22360) | human gut metagenome | reverse complement strand
CTAATATGTCAATACTTATTTGTCGAAAAATTGGATTTTTTTCTTTTTTTCTTGTGATCTCCATAATTCCGAGCTTTGTAATATCTACAGCAACTGCTTTCTTAGAATCCCCATTTAGATAATGCTGCATTACCTGTAATAATTCTTTCTCATCATCTTTGGACTTCATATCAATAAAATCAATCATGATGATCCCTGATAAATTTCTTAAGCGGATCTGCCTTGCTGCTTCTTTGGCTGCTTCTAAGTTTATTTTCTTAATATGTGCTTCCTGGTTCTTCTTTCCAATGGATTTCCCCGTATTCACATCAATGACTGCCATTGCCTCTGTCTGTTCGATATACAGAAATCCTCCAGACTTCATAAATATTTTACGTTTAAATACCTCTGAAAGATAATGACGAAACCGATATCTTCGTTCAATGTCTCCTGCCATATAAGAACATAAGAATACTTCATAACCTTTTTCTTTCAGCTGTTCCCCTACTTCTTCCTGATCTGTCACAATACGATCGATCGATCCTGGTTTGATATCATGAACCAGCACTTCCAATGCATCGTAATTTGTATCAACAAGATGAGGAGCTTTGCGGTATTGCCTTTTAGATACGATCTCATGATATTTCGCAGACAACTGATCTGCTTCCATAAGAACATCTTCTTTGTCGGCTTTTGCAGCTTCTGTACGGAGAATAAAGCCATATTCCTGTGTCACAAGAGTCTCTGCCATTTCTTTTAATTCCTGTTTTTTTTCTTTCTGATGAATCTTATTGGAAATTCCTACAGACAGCTTATCTGAAGTCAGCACAAGATATTCCCCTGTTAATTCTATCTGATCTGATAGCATCGGACGTTTTTCTTCTGTCGCTTCTTTCTTTATCTGTACCAACACTTCATCACCCGCTTTATATTGCCTATGTCTCATGGAAAGGAAGCCTATTTCGTCTTGATCGAACTCAACAAAAGCCCCATTGATATTCTTGACAACATTTTTTACGACTCCTATGTAAATATTCCCAATATCAACTTTATTCTTCTCACTTACACATTGAAATTCTACCGGATGACCATCTTTTAATAACATACTGACCAGATGATCGCCAAACCTTGTGATCACAATCTCTGTATATGCCATTATTCTTTGATACTTGGAATTTCTACAACAGGATCTGTTTCTGCTTCGTAGTCGATTCCTTCCTCTTTAAATCCAAACATACGGTAAAAATCTTCCCAATAACCATCAACATCTGCAAGTTCTGAAACATTATCTGTATTGATCTCTTCCCAACGTTTCTTCACTTCATCCTGAATATCATCACGAAGTTCCAGATCATCCATACGAACCCATCCGTGTTCATCCGTGATCGTATCGGCTAATAATCTCTTTTCTTTAAACAGACGTTCAATCTGTTCAATACATCCTTCATGGACATTATTTTCCTTCATGACTTTATATAATACAGACATATACAATGGAACAATAGGAATCGCAGCACTTGCCTGTGTTACCAATCCTTTGTTAACAGAGATCAGCGCTTTTACTCCAACTTCTTTCGTAATCTCATCTGCTGTCTGATGCAGATGTTTCTTTGCCGCACCGATCGTTCCTTCAAAATAGATTGGATACGTAAGTTCAGATCCGATATAAGAATATGCGACAGTACTTGCATCTTCTGATAACACATCTGCATCTTTTAATGCCTGCATCCATAACTTCCAGTCTTCTCCACCCATAACTTTGACTGTAGCCTCTACTTCCTCTTCTGTAGCTGCAGGAATGCTCTTCATACCAATACTGTTATCCTTAAGGTTCAGATTCTTATTTGTAAACTCCTCCCCTGTTGTCTTTAATACAGAACGATATGTCACTCCATCTGGTGTTGTTCTTCGTGGTGCTGCAAGGCTGTATACAACCAGATCCACTTTCCCAAGATCTTTCTTGATCGTTTCGATCGTAAGATTTTTGATTTCTTTTGAGAACGCGTCTCCATTGATCGTCTTGGCATAAACTCCTTCTTCGTTTGCAAACTGTTCAAATGAAGCTGTATTATACCATCCAGGACTTGCTGTCTTTCTTCCATTAGATGGACGTTCAAACATGATTCCAAGGGTATCTGCATGACATCCAAAAGCTGCCACGATTCTTGATGCCAGTCCATATCCTGTAGAACATCCGATCACTAACACTTTCTTCGCATCTCCAGGAATCTCTCCTTGAGCTTTTACATAGGCGATCTGATCTTCCACATTCTTTTTACATCCTTCTGGATGTGCTGTTAAGCATAAATAATCTTTGACTCTCGGTTTAATGATCATAAATTTTTCTCCTTTAAAACATCTGCATCCTATACAGGTGTATTGTTTATTATCAACTTATTCCTTCAAATTATAATATGTATCGGTTTTATCTGTCAAATTTTTATAATACACTTTTTCAAATTTTGTTGGTTATCTTGGGAAGTTTTCAAAACTTTATTCTCAGCATCAAAAGAAGAAGGTATTTCTTTTTTTTAAATACCTTCTTCTTATCCTCTTTATTTAACGATTCTTCGTACTGTTACGATTCTTCTGTATCTTGCATTGTTTGAAATCTTAATTCCACCTCTTGGATATGGTGCTGAATTACTTGCATGTACGATCTTGTTGTTTCCCATATAGATTGCAACATGTCCGCTATAGCAGATTAAATCTCCTGCCTGAGCATTCTTGATCCCACCTTTTACTTTCTTACCATATCTTCTCTGTGCACTTGAGGAATGTGGAAGACGCTTTCCAAACTTCTTGTAAACTCCTCTCGTGAATCCTGAACAATCTGTTCCGTTTGTAAGACTTGATCCACCGTATCTGTATCTATTCCCTACAAAGTTTTTTGCATATTCAACAACTGCATCTCCTTTTTCTGATGCTTTTACTTCTTTTGAACTTGTATGTACACTCATTGTAACTGCGGCCGATGCCATTGCTACTAACATCATCACTCTTAAAATAACTCGTTTCATATTAACTCCTGATATATTACAATTTTAAATTTATTTCAAATATTTCTTTCAACAGTTGATATTGTACGATAAAGAGCAACAATTGTCAATAGTTTTTTAAGATTATTTCAGTTTAGTTAATATTTTTGTAACATTTCCGTTTTTTCTCTTTAATAAATCAAGATGTCGTTTTACAAGATTTAGTTCATGTCTGGTAATATCCTTGTTACTGTACCTTGCTTTCTCTATGATCTCTGACGTCATGGAATTGCTGTTATTCCTTGATTTTGCGCCATTTTCAGCATATTTTTCTAACTGTTTTTCATAAAAAAGTACTTTTTCTTTATTTGTCATTTGATTCCATTTTCTTTTCTTTTGTAACAATTTTATGAACGCAAAAATCACTGCTAATATTATGACGATTGGAATCATTTGAAACATTTTCTTTACATTTGTTACGAATTGTTTTTTATTTGGTACAATCGCATTTCGTTGTTTTTCTTCCTGTTCCACATGTTTATATACACTTTCTCCAGTATCTCTTCCCGTTACTTCTACCGGAATCCATCCGATATGTTCAATATAAATTTCTGTCCATGCATGTGCCTCATAATCTGTCACCTGTGCTTTTCCAAGTCTCCACTGATCTGCACGGATCTTATATCCTTCTACATATCTGGCCGGAATTCCTGCTTCCCTGAACAGAAAAACTGCCGCTGATGCAAACTGGGTACAAAACCCTCTTTTTCTCTCCGTTAAAAATTCATTTACCGGATCCTTATCCTGCCCTGTTAAACCTGGTCGATAAGTATATTGATAATTATTTTTTAAAAATTTTTGAATTTCTTCTATATTATATAAGATACTATTTTCTTTATTTACATGGCAACTCAACTGCTTTATTGTCCTCTTTATCTCTTCTGGAATCTCCAGATAATTCTGCTGTACATAAGTTCCATACTCCTGCATAGAACGAACATAATTCTTTTCAAGCTCTCCCGCATTTTTCAACACAGACATCACGTCAAATCTCTGACTGATATCTAACAGGTTCTTGTTATTCTTGATCTGATAATAAGAAGTTGTATACTCCGTATCTGCTGTATTACGTTCTATCACACTGTCTCCAGCTGCATTTCCATTAATTCTGCTCGCATCTGAAAAATATGGTATTAATAAGAAACTCTCCTGCATCTTCTGATAATGAATCTTTATTTCTCTCTTTTCAGAAAATGCAATATCTTTTGGTGTCTGAATATATCCTTTCTGATAAACAGCAAAATCCTGCATAGAGAGATCTGGAAATAAATATGGCAGTTCCTGTGCCATTTCTCCACCGTAGACCAGGGTATTTTTCTTTTCCTTTGTCCATTCTCCATCTTTATATCTGCCACTAACAAATCCCTTCAGATACAGATCTGCATTTTCCGGGGCATACACCAGAAATAATTTTTCTCCTTTTGGAGAAACTTCTCCTACACTTCGAAGCTTTCCATTCCCAATTCCTCCGACTGCAAGATAGCCTTTTCCCTGTGTCCATTCCCTGATCTGTATCAGAATATTTCGTTTTATCATCGTATCTGTGGGTACATTCGTCTGATCATAAAAAAACAAAGGTACTGCGGCAGCCAGAAACATAATATACAATCCTGCCGCAAATCCTTTTTTCCCTTTTCGTATACTAAAATAAACAATCCATGAACCTAAAAACAAGAAAAACGCTGCTGAAATTCCATATGGCGCGATCATTAAAACGGCCATTTCCATAAGACCGGTTGTAAGAAACAAAGTCAATGGACGACATCTTAATATTCCAAGCACAATTCCTGCCACCAACACAAAAAACAAAACTGCCAGTACGCTGTCCCTTCGACTATGTTCTAGCGTCACCGAAATGTAATAATAAAATCCAAGATCCATACTCTGATTCAATGCTTCTGCCATCTTATTATTGATGATCTGAAATCCATTGATTAGCTGTCTGTGTGCAAGCATGCAGTATATGATACATATCACAACCATGATTACAATATTTCTCTTATTCTGATCAAGCAATCTACACATTCCGAGAAACCAAACGACACTTCCCATCACAAAAAGCCACTGAAACCTTGAAATCCGAAAGCCAGCAAATATACTCCATACAACAGATGCAAAAGCCACTGCCATCATGATATATTCAATTTTTATTTTTTTATATCCACACATTATAACTCCATATCATATAAAAATTTCTGCAGATCTTGTCCCTTTTCACAAAGTGGAATCTTATAAAGATGCTCCATCGGATCCGATGACAATTCATATTTTCCACAAAAAATATCCGTAAACAATTCTTCATATTGTTCTATATGGCAAAGCAGATATTTATGCTCCCCATAATAGATTTCCTGTATAACTCCCTGCGATTTCAAAAAGAAAGAAATAGAATAAAAAGCTGCCATATAATCAGAAATACGGTCTTTTTCTATATCATCCAACGATAATCCGATCTTCACGCGTTCTTCTCCCTCTTCTTCATTTTTTCTCACCCAAAGTCCACCTGTCGCAGCATAGAGGTTCCAATGAACTCTTGAAATCCGGTCTCCTTCCTGATATTTCCTGACTCCATCGTATTCAAAACCTTGTTCCATAAGATCTCTTCTTGCGATCTTTTCCTGCATAAATCCCATTTCATATCGTTTTGGCATAACAAGAAAAGATATTTGTTTGTTAAATTCTTTTTTTACTTTATACATTCCTGTAAGATCTTCCCACGAAACTGAACAAATCTGAATATGATAACTGTCACATTCCGTGATCATTTCAGACAGTGTGATCAAATCTCCTTCTTGTGGATTCCATACGATATTTTTCTTCTTTCGCATTCTTTGTTTTCGAAACTTGGATGTCATTTCATATTCCAATCGGAATGTATAGCTGTTTATCTTTGATGTAATTCCATGAATCCTCAATCGTATCTCTGCTTCATCGCCTTCTGTAAATACTAATGAATCCATTTCTATGGTTAATATCATCTGTTTTTGTTCTGACTGACACCTGCAGACAGAATAAGCCAGCACAACAAATAAGGATGCCATAAGGCACCCTCCAATGAAATTTCCATAAATGATCCAATATATAAGCGCAAATATTATGACAAAAAAATACATCTTTATCCTTTCTGATTTCCTTTTGGAAGTGGTATCTTATAAAGAATCGCTTTTAAAATCTCTTCTTTCGTTTTCCTCTGAACCTTCGCTTCCTTGCTTCTGATCACCCTATGCTCGATAGTTTCAAAGAAAACATCTTTCACATCCTGTGGTATTACATAATCACGTCCCTCAAGATATGCATTTGCTTTTGCCATCGATAAAAGTGCGATCGTTCCTCTTGGACTGATTCCAAGTTCTAAGTCTCTGGATCTTCTTGTCTCATTCGCAATCTCGACAATATATCTTAAAATATCTTCATGCACAAATAATCGTGCAGCTTCTTCTCTTGCTTTTCGCAATTCTTCCACCGAGATCTGTTCTTCGATCCCAGAGGTCGTCATATCCACACTTCCTTGTGCTAACATCTTGATCTCACTCTCCATATCCGGATATCCAAGAGATGTCCGGATCATAAATCGGTCTAACTGTGATTCTGGAAGCGAGTGTGTTCCAATAGAACCAAAAGGATTCTGCGTTGCAATAACGATATACGGATCTGGAAGATCTCTCGTAATACCATCTACCGTGATCTGTCCTTCTTCCATTGCTTCTAGAAGTGCCGACTGTGTCTTCGGTGATGTTCGGTTAATCTCATCCGCCAGCAAAAGATTCGTCATCGCTGCTCCTTCTTTGAATTCAAATTCTTCACTACCCTGATGATAGATAGAAAATCCTGCAATATCCGTTGGCATGATATCCGGAGTAAACTGAATCCTTTGATAATCCAGTCCCAATACCTTTGAAAAGGCTAATGCAAGTGTTGTCTTTCCTACACCTGGAATATCCTCGATCAAGATATGTCCTCCTGCAAGGATCGCTGTCATAATCTGATGCACCGTATGACCTTTTCCTTCCATAACACGGTTGATCTCATCCATTGCTCTGACTGCTTTTTTGTACATAAAGAAATTATCCATCTTATCTTCCTCGTTTTGCAGTTATAACAATGATCATCATAGCAAGTGCAAGGCTTATTGCTGCTCCTGCAAGTCCAATATATCCATTTCCTGTAATTCCTGACAAAATATATCCAACACTTGCACAAAGTGCCACTGTTAATGCATATGGCATCTGTGTTGCCACGTGGTCTATGTGCCTACACTGCGCTCCCGCAGACGAAAGAATCGTTGTATCAGAAATCGGTGAAATATGATCTCCACAAACAGCTCCTGCAAGAATCGCTCCTACACAAACTGACATCATCATATAATTAGCACTTAAGATCGTAACAGAAATTGGGATCAAAATTCCAAATGTTCCCCATGATGTTCCTGTTGCAAATGCAAGTCCTAATGAAATCAGGAAGAAGATAACCGGCATCACAGCGATCGCCATTGTACTTCCACCAACAGCTGCTTTAACAAATCCCTGAATATTTAAATACTCTGCTCCACAAACACCTGATAATGTCCATGCAAGACAAAGGATCATGATCGCTGATGTCATTGCTTTAAATCCCTGTGCAAAGCTTCCACAGAAATCTACAAATTCAAGAACTTTTCTTGGAATATACAAAATAAATGTAAAGATCAGTGTTAAAAATGATCCTAATACTAAACTTCTCGCACTGGAGCAATTAGCAAAGGCCTCTGCAAGCGGAACCCCTTTGAAAAAGCCGCCTGTGTACAACATAAATCCAATACAAGAAGCGATCAAAAATAAAATCGGCAAGATCAAATCTTTTACCTTTCCATGTCCAACGATCGGTACTTCTTCTTCATCTTCAACAATCTCTTCTAAATGTGCATTTAATTCATATTGTTTCATCTTTGAATAATCAATATTCGCAATGATCAAAAATGCTAAAAATACAAGTGTGAGCAATGCATAATAGTTAAATGGAATCGCTCTCAAAAATAAGGTAAATCCATCAATATTGCATCCTGCTGGAAGAGATGATCCTACAGCTGCTGCCCAGCTTGAGATTGGCGCAATAATACATACGGGAGCTGCAGTTGCATCGATCACATAAGCCAATTTTGCTCTTGTAATATTATGTTTATCTGTCACAGGGCGCATAACCGTTCCAACTGTCAGACAGTTAAAATAATCATCAACAAAGATCACAACTCCAAGACAGATCGTTGCAAAAAGTGCCTGTCTCTTTGTGCGGATCGCTTTTGCTGCCCATTTTCCATAGGCTCTGGAAGCACCTGATTTGGTGATCAGTGCTACCAGAATTCCTAATAATACTAAAAATATCAAAATATCGCAATTAGCTCCAATTTTCTCTCCCATGATCGCAAAAATGGTATCCATTGCTTTGATCAGATGAAAATTATGATACATCAGAGCCCCCGATGCAATTCCGATCATCAGCGATAAATATACCTCCTTGGTTATTAATGCTAAAACAATTGCAATCACTGGCGGAAGAATCGCCCAAAATGTACCTGTCATGTATATTTACTCCTTAATCCTTTAATCTCTGTAATAATTGATGAGACATCCTTTTAAGATGATCTCTCTCTCATCATCTGTTAATTCACCTAGTGTTAAGGTGATCTCTTTCATTCCTTCATTTACCACATATGCTGGAATCTTTGTAAGCTTGTCTTCCACTGCTTTGCGGACATCTGGAACAAAAATGTAATCTTTGTTCTTAAATGGAAGTTCTCCTTTATCAATCGTAAATGGAAGCATTCCCCAGTTGATCAGGTTTGAACGGTATCTCTTTGTCGCATATTCGTTTGCGATATTTGCCCATCCACCTAATACTTTCTGGCAAGAAGCCGCCTGTTCACGTGCAGAACCATCTCCTGGTTTCACTGCAAAGATCGTGCTTCCGATTCCTAAATTATCCTGAGTTACATCCGCGTAAGATTCTTTGACTGTCTCCAGGATATCTTTAACTTCTGGGAATGCTTCCGCTGCATCTTCTCCAGCTTCGATCGCTTTCTGTGCTTTCTGTACTTCTTTTGCAAGTCCTACATATGCAGGGTCTTTTCTTGATAACGCAAATTCTGCAAGTCCTAATGGATTAGAACGATAAGATGAAGTTTCTCCAGATGGGATCAATTCATCTGTTGTTGTAACAGGATCATGAATCTCTGATACAACTTTTAATAACATGTTCTGTGGAAGTGCAGACATCTCTGGCCAATCTTTGATGTTTGGTCCAAACTGAATCTCTACTGATGGATCTGCAACACCCTTGCTGTCAAATACACGATTATCATAAATTGTCTTGTCAAAGTGATATTTTGGAATAAAATCACTTGCTTCTACATCCGTTGCCGGTGTTAAATATCCTTTATTCGCTGCTGTTGCTGCGATAGAACGTGCATCCATTAATGCAACGGAAGAAATCTGGCCATTCTGAAGTTTAGAACCTTCACGGTTCGGGAAGTTTCTTGTTGAATGACGAATACTAAACGCATTATTTGCAGGTGTATCTCCAGCACCAAAACATGGTCCACAGAATGCTGTCTTAACGATCGCACCTGTCTGCATCAGATCTGCAACTGCTCCATTCTTCACAAGTTCCATATAAATTGGTGTACTTGCAGGATATACGCTTAATGTAAATTCATCAGAACCAATACTTGCTCCTTTTAAGATATTAGCCGCTGCACAGATATTTTCATATCCACCACCTGCACATCCTGCAATGATTCCCTGATCTACATAAAGTTTTCCATCGTGGACTTTATCTCTTAAAGAATAGTCAACTGCACCATCTAAACTTACTAATGCACGTTTTTCTACATCTGCAAGAATATCGTCAAGGTTTGCATTCACCTCTTCGATCGTGTATGTATTACTTGGATGGAATGGCATAGCGATCATTGGTTTGATCTTATCTAAATCTACTTCCACGATTCCATCATAATATGCTACTTTTCCAGGATTCAATTCCTTAAAGTCTTCAGACCTTCCATGAATCTCGTAAAATTCCTTGATCTTATCATCTGTTCTCCAGATAGAAGACAGACAAGTTGTCTCTGTTGTCATAACATCGACACCGATTCTGAAATCTGCACTTAAATTAGATACACCAGGTCCAACAAATTCCATAACTTTATTGTTTACATAGCCTTTTTCAAAGACTGCTCCGATGATCGCCAGTGCAACATCCTGTGGTCCGACACCTTTGACTGGTTTTCCTTTTAAATAAATTCCGATCACACCTGGCATATTGATATCATAAGTTCTGTTAAGAAGCTGTTTTACAAGCTCTGGTCCACCTTCTCCCATTGCCATGGTTCCAAGTGCTCCATAACGTGTATGGCTGTCTGATCCAAGGATCATCTTTCCACCGCCAGCTAACATTTCTCTTGCGAACTGATGGATCACTGCCTGATGAGGTGGTACATAAACTCCACCATATTTCTTTGCAGCTGTTAAACCAAACATATGATCATCTTCGTTGATGGTTCCCCCAACAGCACACAGACTATTATGACAGTTTGTCAATACATATGGTACCGGGAATTTCTCGATTCCTGATGCTCTTGCTGTCTGGATAATTCCAACAAACGTAATATCATGAGATGTTAATTTATCGAATTTAATCTGAAGTTTCTCCATGTTACCAGATGTATTGTGGTCTCTTAAAATACCATATGCTATGGTGTTCTTAGAAGCTTCTTCCTTGGATACCACTTCACCTGTAAGCTGCTTTAATGCTTCGGCTTCAGATTCTTTTACCAAAGTTGTTCCGTCTACCAGATATGCACCTTCTGAAAATAATTGAATCATGTATCTGTCCTCCTGCAATGCATTTTTCTAGTTATTATAACATACTTCTACACTTTATGGAAGTAAAACGTTAAAAAGGTGCAGACACCAAGGCTCTGCACCCTATATATTTTATTTATTCTAAATAAGGATCATATATACTGTTGCAATTGAAATAACGATCTGAATGATCGCAAATCTGAAAACAGTCTGTGTATTAGACCATCCGATCTTTTTGCGAACATAATCATGAAGCGGCATGGTTGTATTTTCAAAAATATGAATCTTTAAAAATCTTAATAATGCAACCTTTAAAAGTCCTAAACCACCATCAAGGATCAGGATTAACGCTACTAATAAGAATAAGAACGGACTTCCTGTCTTAAGCACTGCAATACTAATAAAAATTCCCATTGCACGGCTTCCTGCATCTCCCATCATCAGACGGCTTGGTGTTGCATTATACCATAAATATCCAAGGATACATACAACAAACAGCAGGATGATATATGGAAACTGTGTTTCGTTACCACGGATCTGGTCGATCACATAGATTGTCATTAATGTAATGATCGTTAATGTTCCTGATAATCCATCAACCCCGTCAGAACAGTTTGTGACATTGATTGCTGCCCATACTAAGACGATCGTAAGGATAAAGAACAATACTGGTGGAATGTAGAATTTCACACCAATCGTTGCAAGCTCTACATAAGTAGAATTAAAATGCATATAGTTAAGTGCTGCTACTGCCGCTACAAGGAAATCAAGAATTCCTTTTTTCAGCTCACCCCATGGCACTTCTGCTGCATCATCCAAAAAACCTGTTAACATTTCAATGAACACAAGTACCAGATAGATAAACATCTCTACAGACATCTCTCCAAACAGCAATGCTGCAATACAAAACACAGAAATAAAGATGATTCCTGCACCCCTTGGTTTTCCTGCGGATAACTTTCCATTATGTGCAAATTCTCTTCCATGATCTCTTGGCAGCCAGTCATTCAAAAAGGATGTCAGGATACACGTTGCAGAAAATGCAAAAAATACTCCGATAAATGCCGTGATCGGTAAAACTTCTCCGGCAAACATATTTAACATTGGTATTCCTCCTAATTATCTTTTGATATGCTCTTTTTTATCACACAATTATTTAGTATATCACGGATTTCAAATATTGCAATTCCCTTTTTTCTATTTTTGCTTCATTTTTTTTACTGTTTTTAACAGCTCTTTTGTATCTTTTATAATATCTTTTGCACCAAAAATTGCTGAAACTACAGCAACACCATCAATCCCTGTTCCTGTTAAAGCATCAATATTATCTTTTTTAATTCCTCCGATCGCCACGATTGGTATATCCACAGCTTCTTTAATCTTTTTAATTTCTTCTTTGGATACAACATTCGCATCTTTCTTTGTCGATGTCGCACATACGGCTCCAACTCCTAAATAATCTGCTCCACCTTTTTGTGCTTTCAGTGCTTCCTTCACATTGTGAGCGGATACACCTATGATCTTATCTTCTCCAAGAAGTTTTCTTGCTTCTTCCACAGACATATCATCTTGTCCAATATGTACTCCGTCAGCATCTACTTCCAGTGCAACTTTGATATTATCATTGATCACAAATGGAATCTGGTATTGTGCTGCCAGTTTCTTCATCTCTCTTGCTTCTTTTATAAATTCTCCCTCTGAAAGCTTCTTTTCACGAAGCTGCAAAAAAGTAATGCCACCTTTTAGTGCTTGTTTTACCTGCTCCATTAGTGTGACTTCTTTCGCCCATGCTCTGTCTGTGACTGCGTATAATGTCATTGTTTCAGCTTCTACTCTCAATCTGATTACTCCTTTCCATCCATGTTTCATCTATATTACTCATCGCATCTATAAGATGCACTTTTAACGTTCCTGTTCCTTTTGCATTTTCTCTGGCATATTCCCCACAGATTCCCATTGCAGAAACTGCTGTGACTGTTGCTTCTAGGATATTTCCTTGGTTTGCCCCGATAAATCCTGCGATCACGCCATCAAGCATACACCCGCATCCTGTAATTCTTGCCATTTCCGGAACACCATTTTTTATAAAATAAACAGTTTCTCCATCTGTTACAAGATCAGTTTCTCCTGTGATCACAATAACAGCTTTTGTTTTTACTGCCAGCTCTTTCGCCATCCTGATTACTTTTTTCTGATTATCTTCCGTTATAATATCATCTTTCTTCGCATCCACACCATAAGAATTTTCACTCCATTCATATAGTGTCTTTATCTCTGATATATTACCACGGATGACACTAAAATGAACCTCATTAAGCAGTTTTATTGCTGTATCTTTTCGAAACTTTGATGCTCCGACTCCTACTGGATCAAATACGATTGGATGACCTGATTCATTTGCTTTCTTTCCTGCAAGCAGCATTGATCTTACGATATTTTGCTTTAATGTTCCCATATTGATCACAAGGCAGTCACTGATACCCGTAATCTCACAAACTTCTATTGGGTCATCCGCCATGATCGGAGATGCACCCATCGCAAGAATAATATTCGCTACGTCATTGATCGTTACATAATTAGTAATACAATGAACCATTACTGAATCTTTTCTAACCTTGTCAAAAACATTTTGAAAATTCAATTCTCCCATTATTTTTCCTTCTTTGTTATTTCTTTTCATACATTCTATTGCAGATTATACCACAAACACAAAAAAAGGTATACCAATGAATTTTTCTCACATTTTGCCATCCATAGAATATTATAAACTGTAAATAAATCTTTGGAGGTTTTAGCATGAGTGATTTAGCTGCAACTGGCTGCGGAGGATCTTGTGGTTCATCTGGTTTCGGAGGAAATAACAGCTGCCTGCTTCTTTTAATTCTGCTTTGCTGCTGCGGATGCGGTAATAACGATGGATGCGGATGTGGAAATGGCTGTGACAGCCTGATCTGGATCATCTTAATCCTGTGTTGCTGCGGTAATGGTGGTTTTGGATGTGGAAATAACAATGGCTGTGGATGTGGATGCTGATCCTATTAATTTTGACATAACACGATCTTTCCTTAAAACGTAAAATGAGGATGCCTCAAACTGGCATCCTCATTTTTATTATCGTACGATTAAAAATAGCAGACATAAAATCCATATATTCGGCTGATTTTGTTTTCTACATATTGCTTTTGTTTTCTGTGCATGATAACTGTTTTTATTTCTTATTTCCTTTGAATCCCTCTGTCTTCTCTTTTGTTCTTCTTTTCTTTTTAGACACTCTGCATCTAATTCATAGACCGTATTTTCTTCTTCCACAAAAATTTCACTCATAATTTACTTCACCTCCTAATACTATAGGATATGAGAATAAATCTGAAGGTTGTGACAATCATGGAACAAAACCAAATTCCCTGGGAAAATTTCTTCCGCAGTGATTCTTCTAATATGTTAGAAGATGCTCTTCCATATCTGCCGCCAAATTTAAAAAAAGTAGCAGCAATCTATATTAAATTAACAGAATTATCCCGAATCTCCACTCAATTTGATAATGAACAAACGCTTTCCGCCTGTGGTTTTGACCAAAATCCTGCTTCTATGGAATTATTACTAAATGCCATGAAACTTCGTGCGCCAAAAGAAACTGCCGAGCAAATTGAACAAATTCTCCAAATGATGCAGATGTTTGAAATATATCAAAATTACCAGCGTTTTGTTGACACTACTGGTAATCATAGTCCTTCTTCATCAAATAAAAATTCTAATGCAGATCTTTTTTCAAAACTAATGCCAATGATGATGGCAGGCGATTCATCTTCTAATAACCATCCGAAGCCAAATGCTGATTTTATGAACAAATTAAACCAGATTCTAAAAAAATAAAGGAGTTTTTTATGTCTGATCATTCCAGCCATTTAAAAAATTTATCAGATCTTAATCCAAAAAAACTGGAGATCATTGAATTTGTGATCTCCAGCTGCCAGGGAAAGCCTCTTGAACTAATTCTTCCTGATCTTATGGCAGCTGCAAGCCGCCTTTCTGAACAAGGTCTTTCTTTTACAAATGAAGAAATCTCTGTGATCATGGATAGTCTTAAGGAAACAATGTCTCCTGAGGAACAGCAGCGTATTGATATGATCCGTCCATTGATCATGTAACTTTAAGAAAGCAGTTCTTCTGCTTTCTTTAAATAACCGCGGATCACGTCACAAGAATGGGCAAACTGTGCCTCTTCCTCCGCTGTAAGTTCCATTTCCACAATCTCTTCTATTCCATCTGTTCCGATCACAACAGGTACTCCTGCTGCCACATCTTTCTGTCCATACTCTCCATCTAGATGTACAGATAATGGCCAAATTCGTTTTTCATCATGAAAAATAGATTTTACGATCTCACTTAATGCAATTCCGATTCCAAATTCCGTACTTTTCTTTCCAATAATGACCGTCATTCCTGCCTGACGTACTTCATCCTGTAACTGTTCGATCGTAATCTTTCCTAATGTATCTGGATTTTCTTTCTGTAATTTTACAAATGATTTTCCACCAACGGACACATGAGATAATGGGACGATCTGGGAATCTCCATGTTCTCCCATACAGAAAGCATCAATAGAATTTCTATGATATCCTGTTTTTTCTTCCAGAATTCGCTTAATTCTCAAACTATCAAGACTCGTTCCTGTACTAAAGCAACGGAATCTATCAATTTCCAATGCCTTTCTTAAACATTCCCCAACAACATCTGCAGGATTTGTGATACTGATCAAAATTCCTTGAAACTTTGTGTTTTTGATCTTTGGAATGATATCTTTGAGTCTCTCTATAGAGTCTTCAAACATGTCAAGTCTCGTCTCTCCCTCTTTACGGCTTCTTCCGATCGCATTAACAAGAATATCTGCATCACAAAGATCGTCGTAATTTCCTGAGCGAATCACAACTTTTGCAGGAATGCATGCTCCCATATCATCAAGATCCAGCACCTGGCTTTTTGCTTTTTCTTCATCTGTGTCGATCAGCACAATTTCATTTGCAAGAGCACGAAACATCAATGATAATGCACAATGTGTTCCAACATGTCCTGCTCCTAAAATCACGATTTTTCTATTCTTCATCTGCTTTTCCTTTCATTTTAATTAAGTATCTGTATTTTCCGTTATCTGCACTCGATCACTGCATAAGGTTTTTGGTTCGCATCACACATGCTGACCAGTATTCTGTTATCTTCTTTTGCATATCTTGGATATAAAATATCTCCTTCATATGCTTGTTTTTTGTATTCCACACGAAGTTGTCTGACCTCTAAATCCTGGGGCAGCTGCTCAAATGCTGTCTTTACATACCAGCTGTTATTGACATGTTCATTGCTGTCGATCCAACTTCTTTGTACCTTTACTGCTTCTTTGTCTTCCCATTCTCTGGATAGTTTGATCTTTCTTGGTTCATATTCCATCTCTAACGGAGTTTCTAATTTGTAAACATTTATTTCTTCCTGTCCTGGTCGGACTGGCATTCCTGTTTCTGTGTTTATATATACCCAAATTGAATTGGCATACGCTAATCGTTCACCTTTTGTTGTCTCCATAATAAAATTCCTTGTCGCATGGAACTTATCAAATCCAGAGCCCCATGTTCCAACTATAATATTTTCACATTCTTCTGGTCGTCTTTCAAAGACGATCTGCCAAGAATTCAAGATCCATGCACGTTTTTTATTTGCAAGATATTCTACTCCAACACCCAATTCTTCTGACTGAAAAGCACTGCAGTCCTGAAAATAATCAACTACTGCCGGAATTGATAGCCTTCCGCTTCTATCGATTTCACTGTATCGGATTCTACTGTCAAATGTATACATATTATAACCTTTCTGATTTTTAAGTGAAAAAATAGCGCAGACACTTTTCATCGTTATCTGCGCCATTTGTATCATTTTATTTCTGAACGATATTTACGATTCTTCCTGGTACATAAATTTCTTTTACAATGTTTCCATTTAATTTATCTCCAAGAACTTCTTTTGCTTTCGCAAGAACAGAATCTTTATCTTCTTCTGCAGCAATGACAAGTTTTCCTTTGACTTTACCATTGATCTGAACAACGATCTCTACTTCGTCTTCTTTCATTGCTTCTTCATCATATGTTGGCCATGTCTCAGCAAATACACTATCCTCATGTCCCATTGCTTCCCATAATTCTTCTGCGATATGTGGTGCAAATGGTGCTAGTAATACAACTGCATCTTCCAGAGTTTCTTTGTCAACTCCACCTTTTTTAGCCATTGCTGTTAATGTATTTGTGTATTCCATGAATCCACTGACAACAGTATTTAAGCTGAAGTTATTTAAACGTGTTGTAATATCATAAATCAGTTTATGACGAACTTTTAATAATTCTTTATCAGCTTTTACACCTTTATCTTTCTGGTCCATAACGAGTTTGTAGAATCTTGTTAAGAATCTATGCACTCCGTCAATACCACTCTCATCCCATTCTGCATCTAATTCAGGTGGTCCGACGAACAGTTCGTACATTCTTAAGGAGTCACATCCATAGTCTCTTACAAGATCATCTGGAGATACAACATTTCCTTTAGATTTACTCATCTTGATACCATTTTTACCTGTGATCATTCCCTGATTGAACAGTTTGTGGAATGGCTCGTCAAAATCGATCACTCCGATATCACATAAGAATTTCGTGTAGAATCTTGAATATAACAGATGTAATACGGCATGCTCTACACCACCAATGTACATATCAACTGGTAAATATTTATCTGCTTTCTCTCTGGATACTAATTCTTCATTATTCTTGTTATCGATATATCTTAAGAAATACCATGAAGATCCAGCCCACTGAGGCATTGTATTTGTCTCACGTTTGGCATCTTTGCCACATACAGGACACTTGCAGTTTACCCATTCTTCGATATCTGCTAATGGAGATTCTCCTGTTCCTGTTGGTTCGTATTTCTCTACTTCTGGTAATGTTAATGGCAATTCTTCTTCTGGTACCGGAACTGCTCCACAGTCTGGACAATGAACAATAGGGATTGGTTCACCCCAGTAACGTTGACGGCTAAAGAGCCAGTCGCGGAGACGGTAAGTGATTTTTTCTTGACCAAAGCCTTTTTCTTCCAACCAAGCTACAATTTTAGCAATAGCTTCTTCTTTGTTAAGCCCGTTCAAGAAGTCAGAGTTGACATGAGGACCGTCTTCTGTGTAAGCTGCTTCTTCAACGTTGCCACCTTCAAGTACTTCTACGATTGGAAGACCAAACTGTTTAGCAAATTCCCAGTCACGCTCATCGTGAGCAGGTACGGCCATAACTGCACCTGTTCCGTAGCTAGCGAGAACGTAGTCCGCAATCCAGATTGGAATTTCTCTACCGTTAACAGGGTTTATAGCATAAGCTCCAGTCCAAACCCCTGTTTTTTCCTTGGCAAGGTCGGTACGAGCCAAGTCTGATTTAAGGCTAGCTTGGTGTTTGTAGTTAGCTACAGCCTCAGCTTGTTCAGGTGTCGTGATAGCATCTACCAAGTCATGCTCAGGAGCCAAAACAGTGAAGGTCGCACCAAAAAGAGTATCTGGACGTGTCGTAAAGACTGTGAATTCCTTGTCAGTCCCCTTCACTTTGAAAGTGACATTAGCACCAGTTGATTTACCAATCCAGTTGCGTTGCATGTCCTTGATAGACTCTGGCCAGTCAAGGTCATCCAAGTCATTGAGCAAGCGCTCAGCATAGGCAGTGATTTTGAGCATCCATTGACGCATTGGTTTACGAACAACTGGGTAGCCACCACGCTCAGATGTTCCATCTGGAAGAACTTCTTCGTTGGCGATAGCTGTTCCCAATTCTTCAACCCAGTTTACTGGCACTTCAGCTTCATAAGCCAAACCTTTTTCGTAAAGCTTGGTGAAGATCCATTGCGTCCACTTGTAGTAGTTCGGATCTGTAGTATTGACTTCACGGTCCCAGTCGTAAGAGAAGCCAAGCGCATTGATTTGGCGTTTGAAGTTGGCAATGTTTTCTGCTGTGAATTCCGCTGGGTCATTTCCTGTATCCATAGCGTATTGCTCTGCAGGCAAACCAAAGGCATCCCATCCCATTGGGTGAAGGACATTGTAACCTTGCGCACGTTTGAAACGGCTGAGGATATCAGTCGCTGTGTAGCCTTCTGGGTGTCCTACGTGAAGACCCGCTCCAGATGGGTAAGGGAACATGTCAAGCGCATAAAACTTAGGTTTTGAGGCATCTGTTCCTGTCTTAAAAGTGTGATTGTCAGCCCAGTATTTTTGCCACTTAGGCTCGATTTCTTTATGATTGTAAAAACTCATGGTTTCTCTCCAATATTCGTAATGCTTCTATTATAGCATTTTTGAAGGATTTTTAAAGATGATAAGGGAACTTTAAGAGGCAAATTCACCTGAGTCTATTTTGCATCTTTTTCATTCTTTTTAAGTTTTTTTGCGTTTTTGTGTTGCAAAAAAGCAAAAAGATGCTATACTAGTATCAGAAAGAAGGTGACACATGTATCAGGAACAACGATTAGAGAAAATATTAACACTCTTGGAAGAGCGAGGAAACCTTTCTGTCAAGGAAATGGTTGACGCATTGGGTGTTTCCAAAGATACCGTCAGAAGAGATTTCGACTGCCTCAGCCAGAGGAATTTGGCTCAGCGTACCCATGGTGGCATTCTTCCAGTTAAAAATACCACTGTTCTTGGCTTCCAAGAACGTCAGGAAGAACTCACTGAAGACAAGAAAAAAATGGCAGACCTAGCGCTTAGCTTTGTCAAAGACCAATCTCTCCTCTTCTTCGATGTCTCTACCTTGATGCTTGAAGTTTCACAAAAATTGACTAAAAGCGTCACTGTCTACTCCCACTCTTTGGACAATGCCTTGGTCCTAAGTGGCAAAGAAGGAATCGACTTTCATCTCTTGGGAGGAAGATTTTACAGCAAAAACCGCTTCTACTATTCGCTTCACGAAACCCAGCTCTTGCAACATCTACAGTTTGACTTAGCCTTCTTCGGAGCGGCTAGTCTCAGTCAAGGAGTGGTCAGCTATGAAGATGAAGAAGACGTTGCTGTCAAACAACTGGCCATGCAAGCTGCTAGAACCAAGATTCTTATTGCTGAATCTGATAAATATGAAAAGCACTCCAAATATATCTTGAGCAAAATTGAAGACTTTGACTACTGGATTACAGATAAAGAACCTGATCCTGATTTGGTCGAGTTTCTTAAAGATAAAGTAACGATTTTATACGATGGAAAGGATAGCGATTATTAGTAAAATTCGTTTGATTATCAGCGATATTGATGGGACTATTCTCACTAGTAACCACCAGGTGGATGAGCAACTGATTGAGGTAATGCCAGAGCTTGAAAAGGCAAATATTCCCTTTGTTTTAGCTTCTGCCCGTTCTCCACTAGGGATGCAACCAATTGCTCATAAACTGGGACTTCATGACAATCCCATCGCTTGCTACAACGGTGCCTTAGTACTTGAGGGGGATCGTACTATCATACAACACCCTGTGGATAAAGCTGAAATCCAAGAACTTCTTAACTACTTATCCACAGATTATCCAAGTGTCTCTGTGAATATCTACTCTGGCAAGGACTGGATCACCAACGAACTAGACAAATGGTCTCAGCTAGAAGGAAGTATTACGGGTGAATCTCCTATCATTAAGGAACTGCAAGACACGGTCTCAGACTCAGAACCACCTATCCACAAGCTATTGTTGATTGATGAGCCTGAAGTTTATCCAGGACCTCCACCAAAAACTCCTAAGCATGGGTTTTCCACAGACAGTCTTCTACTTATCCAAAGATAACTACTTAGAAGTCACTGCCAAGCACGTTTCTAAAGAACATGCTCTCCTTGAGGTTGCCAAATATTATGACATTCCTCTTGAACAGATTATGACTATTGGTGATAATTTCAACGATAGTCCTATGCTCGCTCTGGCTAGCCTAGGAGTTGCTATGGTCAATGCACCTGAGGGAGTCAAGAAGTCTGAAAATCTAGTGACTGCCTCAAATGATCAACATGGAGTAACACAAGCTATCATAGAGCATGTTTTAAACTAAGCCAATATCGAA
>OGPA01001309.1_pt1 | contig 21116 bp, 25 predicted proteins | sample 1552841 | NCBI WGS metagenome assembly OGPA01 (sample SAMEA2579916, study PRJEB22360) | human gut metagenome | reverse complement strand
AGAAGCAGCCGCTTTACAAGAGGCAGATTTGGAAGAGGCGGAAGAATATCTGGTGCTGGCTGTGCCTGGTATGATTCTATTAGCAGATGGAGGCGCTGTCTCAGATATCCAATGGCTGCTGGAAAAGCTGCAGGCGTTGGCTGAACAGGGGGGTGCGTATCGATGAAGCGTGTGTATATTGCATCTCCTTATCGAGGAGATCGGCAGCAAAACGAAGCCTTTGCCAAAATGGCGGTGAGTTATGCCATACAACAGGAGGTTGTTCCCATTGCCCCCCATTTGCTTTATCCGCAGGTTTTGGATGATGATGATCCGATAGAGCGGGCAATTGGAATTGTTCTGGCAAAGTCGCTTCTTACGGTCTGTGATGAATTGTGGCTTTGCGGTGATCGGATTACAGAAGGAATGAAAGCTGAATGGGAACTGGCACGCGAGATGCAGATACCGGTTCGCTGTGTGCCAAACCAGGAGATTCAAAAGACAGCCATGGAAGAACTGCCGCCGCTTATGAGAGGAGGCCTGTCGTGATTGAAAGAAGCAGATCAGAAACAATATAAAGTGGTTGGAGCAAAAGGCAGGCTTTATCTGCCTCGGGAACTCAGAGAAAAAGCAGGGCTGGAGGAGGGGATGATTGTAAAAATAACAGCAGCGCCGGGAAAATTGATTCTGGAAGCAGTTACGATGATAGAAATGGGAGATCATTCTTCCGAAGCAGTGGAAAGCTATGTGCGTGCTGCAGTAAAAGGAATGGAGAAAGACAGCAGACTGCTTTTGGCGGTAGAATTATTAGAGCAAATCAAAGAATCATAAAGGAGGGAAACGGATGCGTGAGATGTATCTGGAAAATGGATTTATTTATTATTACGGCAATCGGGTTGGTTATCAAAAAAACGAACTGGCCTATGTGGATACCATCTTTACCACGACACATTTAAAAGAGCTGCTGAAAAAAGAGTATGGACTGTATCTGAAAGAGCTGCCTGACTTGTATGAGCGGCTGCTGCACTGTAACTGTATGGATGAAAACGGAACCTGTCGGGTGCAGTTTTGCCGTATCTGGCAATGGCGGGAAGAAGTGGGGGCAGAAAAGAAATTCCTGCCCTATGAAAAATTTTTGCAGCAATATGGTGCAGTTGATTTTCGGGACTATCAGGTGGTTTATGATGGTTATGTGGAAACTGATGTGCTGGAAGCCATCTATCAAAAATTTAATACCAGATTGCCAGAAGGCTTTCCGGGCCATCCGTTAAGTCTGTCGGATGTGTTGGAGCTGTACGATGAAAAAACGGGCAGCTCTTTTTTTTATGTGGATGAAATGGGCTTTCAAAAGCTGGAACGACGATTGGAGGAATGAATATGAAACAGCGAAAGCAGGGAAATCAGTTGTTTGCCGTTTGGGGCAGCCCTGGCGCAGGGAAGACAGTAACGGCAGCCAAGCTGGCCTGGCAGTACGCAGCGTGGGGAAAGGACGTTGCGCTTGTGTTTTGTGACGTTCAGAGTCCGACCTTATCCTGCCTGACTGGTGAGGATGCGTTAAGCGAACAACACTCTTTGGGCAGTATCTTTGCCGCAAAACACATTATCCCATCTTTGGTGGAAGCCAATCAATGCCAGTTAAAGCAGGTGCCTAAGCTGCATTTGTACAGCTTCTTAAAAGGTGAGCATCAGACCGATTATCCGCCTGTGAGCAGACGGCAGGCAGAAGAATTACTGCAGGCGTTGTGTCTGCTCTATCCCATTGTCATTTTGGACTGCAGCTCTGATTTGTACGGTAATCTTTTGACGATGACCGGATTGTTAACCGCCGATGAGATTGTGCAGCTTATGAGCTGTGAACTCAAATCTATCAGCTATTATGCCAGCCAGATGCCGTATTTAGAAAAATAGAAAGAAAAAAATCGGCGCTTTTATCGGGTGCTTTCCAATGTGAAAGATGAAGCGCTGGCTGGAAAGCTGTATCGGCAAACTGCCTTTGCGCTGCCCTATACAGCAGAGCTGGAGAAACAAGTGCTGGTTGGCGATTTGTTCCAGGATCTAAAATTGAAACAAAGTCGGGCTTATGTAGAAGAATTGAAGCAGCTGGCAGAAGAACTGGAATCATGAGGAGGCAAAAAAATGTGGAATGTGCGTAAACCGATGGCAGGCCTATTGTGTCTGTTGGTGTGTTTCTTGTTGCTGACAAGTACCGCTTACGCAGCCGGAGGCGATGTGGCTGGCGCCATTGAAAGCACCTGGAAGAGTGCAGCAACACAGATTAAAACCGTAGTCAACAATGTTATTTTTCCGGCTATTGACTTGATTCTTGCTGTATTTTTCTTTGCCAAATTGGCTATGGTGTACTTTGACTATCGAAAACACGGACAGTTTGAATGGACCGGTCCGGCCATCTTATTTGCCTGTCTGGTGTTTTCCCTGACTGCGCCGTTATATATCTGGCAGATTGTCGGTGTGTAGGAAAGAAGGTGAACGTTTTTGTTTATCTGGGATTTTGCAGCCGGTTCCATACTGGATCAGATTATGGACTGGCTTTATAGCATGCTGGTAGGATTTTTGAGTGAGTTTTTTGCCATGATGAACAAGATGGGGGCAGAGCTGTTTGACTTACCCTGGGTGGAAGCGGTCGTTATGTTTTTTTCCAATCTGGGCTGGATGCTCTATGCCGTTGGTCTGGTTGTGGCCTGCTTTGAGTGTGCCATTGAATATCAATCCGGGCGGGGAAATCTGAGAGATGTCTGCTTCAATGCTGTGAAGGGGTTTTTTGCAGTCAGTTTGTTCAGTATTGTGCCTGTGAAACTTTATCAGGAAGTGGTAAGTTTGGAAGGCAGTTTGACTGCGGCGATTGCAGGGATGGGGTATCGGGAACCCTATCAAAATATCGCGGAAGCTGCACAGGGTACGTTGGAAAATATGCACTCCCTGGCTTTGAGTGCTGTGGTAGGCGTATTCTGCCTGATTATGCTGGGGTATGCGGTATTTAAAGTGTTTTTTTCCAACTTAAAACGGGGCGGTATCCTTCTGATTTTGATTGCAGTGGGAAGTTTGTATCTCTTTGGTGTTCCAAGAGGATATATGGATGGCTTTACCGGTTGGTGCAAACAGGTGATAGGACTTTGTCTGACTACTTTTTTGCAGTCTGCCATTTTAATTGCGGGGCTGATGGTTTTGCGGGAAGAACTATTGCTTGGTTTAGGATTGATGCTTTCTGCTGGTGAGATTCCAAGAATTGCCGGACATTTTGGGATGGAAACCAATACAAGGGCTAATATTATGGGCAGTTTTTATGCAGCGCAGCATGCCATTACCTTTACAAGAACAGTTGGGCAGATGATTCGCCCATAAGGGAAAGGAGAAAACAATGCGGTTACAATTTCATCATGATACACAAGTAGAATCTCTGATTGTCCGCTGTCCGTTGGAGGATTATCAGGCACTTTACACCTATCAGCGGAAGTATCCCAAAGCAGAGATTGATGCAGTATTGGACGGTTGGGATGATCTGAATCGCTTGATTGCGGGAAAGTCGTTTCATCTGGAAGATAGGAACACAATCAATTTATTACGGTTTTTGAATGGACAGGCCCGTTATCTGACAGAGCGTGAGCAAAAGAAGTTTGAACGGCTTTTACCGACCGTCCATACGCTGGAGGAAGCAGTGGAAGGAATCTGCAATCTGGATTGCTTCCAGTTTTGTGCCGATGGGAGTTTGGAGAAAAGAAAAGCGTTTTCTTATCACTACCAAAGCAATGGAAGTTTGCCGCCGATCGGGCGGACCGCAGAGCATACTGTAAAAGCATTTTTTCGGAAAAAAGAGGAAGCCTGTTGGTTATTTTTTCCTATGACAGAAGAAAAAGAAACCCATATCAAAAAGCTGCTGGGCATATCTGACTGGGCGGGAGAGTGGGCAGAGCTGGTGAGCTTAGAGCCGGCTCTTCTGGGTGCCTATCTGCCCAATGCTGGTCATAGCATAGAAACAATCAAGCAGCTGGCAGATATTTTGCAGCAGCCGGAATTAAAGCAGGAAAAGGTACAGGAGTGCTGTGCTGCGGCGCTTTTGGTGCAGCAGCCCCAGAATTTAAAAGAAGCCTGCTGGGTGTTGGAACGCAAGGATCAGTATACCTTGTCTCAAGAGCAAGCACCGGGTTGTGTACAGACGAAATTCGGATATTTAAATTTAAATGGTGAAGCACCGCTGCATCCTTTGGAAACAGAGCTGGTAACCAGTTGGATTTATGGCAGAGTGTGTGCCGAATATGATAGCGGACGTTTTCATGGCGATGATATGGTATTTTTGCGCTGGGGAGATCCAACATTAATGCAGTTTGAAGATGAAATCAGAGAACAAATTGCAAAAGAAATTCTGCCAGAGGAAGCAGAACGGGGATTGGCAGTCTATCTGCACAATGAACTTTTAAAAGAAAAGGTGTATCAGATTTCACCGGATGTTGCCATAGAGAATGGGGCATTGTGGTCAAAGACAAAGGTTGAGAGTTTTGGTCCGCTGAGCATAACTGAGCAGGAAGCGATAAAAGCGTATTTGCAGGGTCAGTTCTCTGATGGCTGGGGAGAAGGGTTTTCTCAGCGGGAAATCTCCATTGGAGAAGGGGAAAGGTTGTTTGTTCATTTTTATGCTTCAGAAATGGACGATGAAAATCTGCTTTATACCGAGGAAGAATTTGAACAGCAATTGGAACAGCAGGAAGTAGAACTCAGATTGTAAGGAGAGAGAGAAGATGTATATCTATCCAGAAAACTTGAAAGCCAGAGCAACACTCTGGTTTTGGAATTTAAATGATTTGGTGGTATTAGGGATTCTGCTTGCTTTTTCTTTGCTCTGTTTTTCAGCATTTCACTGGAGTGTGCCATTAATTGTCAGTGTTTTATTTGCGATTCTGACCATTCGGATTCAGGATTACAGCATTTTAGACTTTATTAGTTCTGCTGTTTGTTTTTTTGCAGGGCAGCAGTGCTATCGATGGAGGGAATAAGATGCAGATGAAAGCCTATTGGGAGAGATGGGTGCAAAAGCAGCAGAGAAAAAGTGTAAAGGAACTGATTGGTATCACTGCGGTAACTGGCAGCGGTGTATACAGAAAAAATCCCGAAGAAGAGCTGGTGGTGTTTTTACTGGAACCGGATAATTTATCAGTACTTTCAAAGGCCAGTTTAAATCGAAAGGTATACGGACTGATGACGGTATTGAAAGGATTAACTGATTTAGAATTATGCTGTGTAAATTCCAAAGAAAACTTTACCGATAACAAACGATATCTGAAAAAGCGCATGGCAGAAGAAAAAAATCCGAAGGTACAAAAGCTGCTGCAGCACGATTTAGAGTTTTTAGAACAAATGGAACAGCGAAATACAGGCGCACGGGAGTTTTTACTGCTGCTGCGGTTAAAAAAGGAAAATACCAGAGAACTGGCCAATGTATTAAGCCGTGTGGAAAAAGCCTTTCGCGAGCAGGATATTTTGGTAAAACGAGCTGCCAAAGAAGATATGAAACGAATCCTGTCGGTATATTTTGCGCAGCAGATGGCTGGTACCTTTTTAGAAGATTATGATGGAGAACGGTGGGTGATACCTGATGAAGAAACGAAAACAACACAAGCAAACGATGGATCCATCGGCAGCTGATGACACAAAAACATTTTTAGATATGCTGCTGCCTTCTGCGATTCGGTTTTATCCGGATTATTTTATTTGCGGCAATACGTATCGGGCGGTTTGGGCAATCCGGGATTATCCTGCAACAACAGAAGAGCAGGCACTGTTAAAGCATCTCGGTGAAAAACAGGGCGTGAATGTGCATATCTACACCAGGGCCGTCAGTGCGCAGGAAGAGAAGAAGATTATTTCCAACGCAACCAATAAGAATCGCATGGTGCGGGCAAATACCAACAATTTGCAGGAAACCGTATTGGCAGAAAGCAATCTGGCCGATGTGGCAAAGTTAATCAGTGAAACGCATCGGAACAGAGAGCCGCTGCTTCATACTGCCGTCTATCTGGAGATGATGGGAGATAGCATGGAACGGCTGGAGGAGTTGGAGCTGGATGTGCAGACAGAGCTGATCCGCGGCCGAATGAACCTGGATAAGTTACTCTTACAGCAAAAAGAAGGGTTTTTGAGTGTGTTTCCCTGCGGCAGGCAGGCTTTTGGGACACAATTTGAACGGGTGCTTCCCGCCTCTTCGGTAGCAAATCTGTATCCCTTTCATTATTCTGGAAAGTTGGATGGTGAGGGGTTTTATTTAGGAAGAGACAAATACGGCAGCGGCATTTTTGTAGATTTTGAAAAACGGGAGGAGGATAAAACCAATTCCAATGTATTAATTTTGGGGAACTCCGGGCAGGGAAAATCCTATTTGATGAAGCTGCTGTTATCTGTATTGCGGGAAAGCGGCAAAGCCATCCTTTGTCTGGATCCCGAACACGAGTATCAGGAATTAACCGAAAATCTTGGCGGCTGCTTTATTGATCTGATGGCCGGCAAGTATTTTATGAATCCGCTGGAGGTAAAGATTTGGGATGAAAGCGGAAGCCCGGATGATTTGGAAGCGCCGGAAGCTTTTCGGCAACAATCGCTGTTAAGCCAGCATATTGCGTTTTTGAAAGACTTTTTCCGCACCGCCAGAGATTTTTCTGATGCGGAAATTGAAGTGCTGGAGATCATGCTCACCGGATTATATGATAGCTGGGGAATTGAGAATACAACAGCGTTTGACAAATTACAGCCGGGGGAATACCCGATTCTTTCCGATTTGTATCGCTATATGGAAGAACAATATCAGCAGTATGATGAACGGGAAAAACGGCTGTATACCGCAGAACAGCTGCAGCATCTGCTGTTGGGGCTGTACTCGATGGCGCGGGGCGCAGAAGCAAAATTCTTTAATGGGCATACCAATATTACCGATGATGTGTTTTTGACCTTTGGGGTAAAAGGGCTGCTGCAGACATCGGGGAAACTGAAAGATGCCATGCTGTTTAATGTGCTGTCTTTTATGAGTAATGCACTGCTTACCAAAGGAAATACGGTAGCAAGTTTGGATGAGTTTTATCTTTTTTTGAGTAATTTAACTACGGTAGAGTATGTACGCAACTTTATGAAGCGGGTGCGGAAGAAAAACTCCATGATGATTCTGGCCAGTCAGAATCTGGAGGATTACAATCTGGAAGGGATTCGGGAGTATACCAGACCATTGTTCTCCATTCCCACCCATCAGTTTTTATTTTATCCGGGCAGTATTGATCCGGCTTTTTTTATGGAGATGCTGCAGCTGGAGGAAAGTGAATATCAGTTAATCCGTTATCCGGAACGTGGTGTTTGTCTGTATAAATGCGGGAATGAGCGATATAACCTGAAGGTAATTGCATCAAAGTACCGGGAATCTTTATTCGGCAGTGCCGGAGGACGGTAGGAAGGAGCGAATACAATGACAAAAAAACAAGGCGGTATGCTGGCAGCCCTTTTTGTACTGGCATTTTTGCTGGGCTTTTTGGGATGCCAGTGGTATAGCAGTCAGGATGCACCACAACGGGAGTTGGCCTTTGAAACGAAAGAACTGCAGCCAATGGAGGCCTCCTGGAAAGAAGAAAATGGGCAGCTGGTGTACACAAAGGAATATTTGTTGGATAGGAATGAAGATCCAGATCAGATTCCAAGAGAAGCATTTCGGGAAGACGGGATCCGCTGGAAATTTCTAAAACAGGAGGAGGAAGCCCAGAAGAACGTTAATAAAAAAGAATATGAGCATCCTGTGACCTTTGAGAGCAACTCAAACCGGATGGAAGTCTTGCTTGGTATGTTGGATGACAAAAAGGAGGTGACCACCGAAGATGGGTATACGGGTACGGTGTATCTGGATACCAATAGCATTCAGGCAACTGCCCAGGGCTATGGCAGCAAGCGTGTGACGAAAACCAAAGTACGACAGTTTCCCAACCTGGATGGTGCAGATTTATCCTGGATTCCCAAAAATGTCACAGAAGATGGTGTGACCTACCGGTTGAAAGGTGTGGATTGGCAAACCTCCAATGTTGCTCTGGTGGATGGTTATGAAATGCCCAATCGTTACACTGCGGTTGTGACTTATGAGGGCAGTGTGACCCAAAAATATGCCAAAGGGTACACCGTAACAGCGGTTTATCGCGGATGGGTAGAAAAGACGGAGGTGGAAGGGATGAAATACCGATTTCATTTTATAGGGGAACGGGAACCCTTCTGGACAACACTGCCAGCCAAGCAGATTGGCAGTGCAGCAGCGATCCTGTTTCTTTTGGGTGCGGGCGTCTATGGCCTACAACGGATTCGTAAAAACAGAGAAGAAACAAAAACAGTAGAGGAGCGATGGGGAGCATGATGAAACAGAAAAACTGTGCAGTTGGGGTGTTACTGGCATGGTTGTTGTGTACCGCACAGCCAGTGTTTGCCTCTGATTTGACCTATACTTTTTCCGGTATCCAAGAAGAGTTGGGGATTCCCACTTCAACCGAGGAAAAAGTTTTAGAAACGGAAGCCACGCAGAATCATAACCGCGGGAAAACGGCAGCGTATATCCCTCCGGCTTTTGGCAGTATGACTTCGTATACCTTAGATGCCGGAGAACGGTTAACTCCAAATCTGTTGACGGAGCGGGACTATAAAGATACGACAGGAATTACACAAACCGGGAACGGGATTGTAGAAAGCTTGCTGCCAGCCCCGGACATTACGGATCATTATGCCTGGAAGTCAGAAAGCTGGATCACTGCAGTAACCGATGCACTTTACTATACAGCTGGCCATATTGGCCGTTTAGAAATTCCAAAGCTGGATTTATCGGTGCGGATTTATGAGGGAGAAAGTGCCGCCAACATGAAGAAAGGCATTGCCCATATGCGGGATAGCAGTGTGTGGGATGGGAATGTGGCATTATGTGGTCATAATCGCGGGAACAGTAATTATTTCGGCAAACTTCACACATTACGTTATGGAGATAAAATTATTTATACCACAAAGTTGGGTATTCGTACCTATCAGGTCGTATCGGTGGATAAGATATTAGAAACCGATACCAGCGTTTTAAATCGTACCGAGCAAAATCAATTGACGTTAGTGACCTGTGTGAGAAATGAAAGTGCATATCGATATTGTGTTACCGCAGTAGAAGTGCATGAAAAAGGGTGAAAAAGCAAATGGTTTTACCAGGCAACCGATCGCTTCTATCGCAGTTCGCAGCTTCCAAACAATAAAAATGGCAGAAAACCGGCTATTGTTACTCTGTTGCGGAACATTATAGTTGCTTTGCTCTGCGTATGTAGTATAGTGTATGGTGAAAAAACAATGAGAGGAGCGAGGCAATATGAAACAGAATGGAAAACAGTTTGTTGCAGGGTTTTTATGTGGGGCTATTCTAAAAGCAGGAGGTGTTGTTTATGCAAGCAAAGGATAAAGTTCAGGTGATCACTGCATCTGTAATGGAATCTGTATTTGCGTTACTTTCTGACAAGCTCTATAAGGTTGTGTTATATGGATCGTATGCCAGAGGTGATTTTACACCGGAATCGGATATTGACATTATGGTCGTTTTAGATTGTTCTAAGGAAGAAGTGCTGTCATATAGAAAAGAAGTTAGCAAATTAAGTAGTCGGATCGGTTTGGAACATGATATTATGATCTCTATTTTATTGCGTGATAAAGAAAGTTTTGAACATGGGAAGAAGGTACTGCCTTTCTATCAAAACATTATCAAAGATGGAGTTGAATTATATGGATGAAACCCTTCAGGCTTTGTCGCAGCATCGGATTGAACAAGCACAGCAATTTTTAACTGCCATCAAATTATATTTGGAGAAAAAATAAATGAACATTTCCAGGGAAGCTGTTTATTCCAATAAGCAGCTTCTTTTTTATTAAAAAATTGAATCAGGAGGAGAAACCGATGTCTCTTACAAACAAAACGATACAACGCACGACCAGTCTTATTTTACTGGTCGTTTTTTTATGCGTTACTTTTTTAACTGGCACTGCACCAGCCTTTGCTGCATCCAGCCCGGAAGAAGCGCTCCGGGAAAACAACATTTATATAATCGGCGATAAAGCAACCCCAATCAAATGTATGCTATACAATGGAAAAGCCAAGAATGGCTACTTTGCCTATTTCCAAGGAAAAAACCGCAATGGGGTAACCACAAATTATCCCTGCTATTGCGTCATTCCTGACCAACTGGGGGTAAACAATTTAGGGGATCGGGAAGCCAATTTAACGCAGACTGTGCAGAGTCCTCGTATTTATGGAGCTATTATGAATGGGTATCCTTACAATACGCCGGAATCTTTGGGGTTAGAAACGAACAAAGAAGCCTATTACGCCACCCGAAATGTGGTTTGGACACTGGCAGGCAGTTGGGAGTATTCCTTATGGAAAAGTGATGGCACCGCACAGGGGAATCGAGTAAAAGCAGCCATGGATAAAATCTATCAGGCCAGTGCCAACTGGCAGAGCATTCCGGTAGAACTGGAATGTAAGCTGACCGCATCCGGCAGTCCAACGGAGCAGGATGGTTATGTAGAGCAGACTTATACCATCACCGCCAATTATGATGCAACCCACAGTGTAACCGTGAACCTGAAGAATGCTCCGGCTTCTGCAAAAATTACAGATAAGAATAACCAGCCCAAGAGCAGCTTTGCCGTTGGCGATGACTTTAAGGTTCGTGTTCCTGTAGCCGATGCCGCAAACACAAACTTTGATGTACAGTTATATGTACAGGCAGAAGATAACGCTGTGTACTATGCGAAAACAGTCCAGACCGACTGTCAGGATTATTATAGCACGTTCGATCCTATCAACACCAAAAAGAGCACTGCCAAATTTACCTATGGTGCAACTAAGCCGGAAGAGCCGGTGGATCCAGACAAACCCGTGGTGGAAGATGGACAGGTAATTGTCTATAAAAAAGATAATAACAACAAACCATTAGCTGGTGCAGTATTCAAAGTATTAAAAGATGGTGCGGAAATCGGCAGCTACGGTACCGATTCCAGCGGGAAATTTTCATTTCCGGTAGATGCTAACACCTTTATTAAAACAGAAGTAAAAGACCCACATGACGGAAGTCTGATTATAAAATATGAACCTTTGGAAAATGGGACACCCTTTAATACTTACAGCATTATCGAAGTGGAAGCACCGTATGGATATTTGCTGAGTAAGGATCATAATCAGACCATTACCACCATTGCCGATGGAGAAGGTGGTTTGCAGCAGGATAGCTATGAGGTGACTTTCGTGAATGAACCGTATGGTGGATTGTTAATCGAAAAAACCGACAAAGATACCAATCAACATTTAGAAGGTGCGGTGTTCCGCGTGACCTATTTGCCGGGTGCCAATGACACTTATCGTTTTACGACCGATGTAACCACCGATGGCACCGGGATGGCGAGCCTCACCGAATTGAAACCGGGCAGTTATAGTGTGCAGGAAATTAAAGCACCAGAGCATTATATACTGGATAGTAAAAAAGAAACCATCACGGTGAGCGCCAACAAAACGGTGACCTATCATGGCACCAACAGTCATAAACCGGGTATCAGCATTTATAAATACGACCCAAACAATGATATGCCGCTGGCTGGTGCAACCTTCAAAATCGAAGGCATCGACAACAATTTTTCCGGGGAGTATCAGACCGATGAACGGGGCAAGATTACCGTGGAAGAGTTACCAGCGGGTAGCTATCAAGTAACTGAGATTGCAGCACCGGCGGGATATGTGATAAGCGGAGAAAATCCACAGACGGTAGAGTTATCCCCTGGTCAGATGTCGGTGCAGCTGGTATTTGAAAACTTAAAGAAAGCAGAGCTGGAACTCTCCAAATTGGACAAAGACAGTCAGAAACCAGTGGCAGGGACCACTTTTCACATCCGTGGCATTGATACCAGTTACAATCAGGACTTTGTAACCGACAAAGACGGCAAGATTGTGCTGGACAATTTCGTACCGGGAAGCTATCAGATTACCGAAACGGTCGCAGCACCGGGTTACGAATTAGATAAAAACAATACAAAATCGGTGGAGTTAAAGGCAGGAGAAAAAACACAGCTTGTGTTTTACAATCAAAAGCTGGCGATTTTAGAAATTACCAAAGTGGATAAAGTAAGCCGGAAGCCATTGGCTGGTGTTACTTATACCATCGCAGAAAAAGGTGGTAAGGTGATTGGCGATTACACCACGGACAATGACGGGAAAATTGTGTTAGACACCTTACTGGAAGGTTGGTACACCATCACGGAAAAAGCTGTACCAGATGGTGTCATCTTAGACACTACGCCAAAAGATGTTTATGTGAAGAAAGGCGAAACTGTTTCCGTCACTTATGAAAACAGCAGAAAACCAGACCTGACCATTGAAAAGCTGGACAGTATTACAAAAGATGCGTTAAGCGGTGCGAAGTTCCAGGTCTGGTATGCCGAAAACGGCTCTACCGTTGGGAATCTACAGGAGTTAGGTACCTTTACCAGCGGAGAAGATGGACAGATTCAACTAGAAAAATTAGAACCGGGTTGGTATCGAATTCAGGAAGTATCTGCACCATCCGGTTATGAACTGGCCCGTCCAGACAGCAAAGATGTATTTCTGAAAGCCGATGAAGACCAGACCATCACCTTTGAGAATGTGCCAAAGAGCGCCATCGTGATTAAAAAAGTGGATGCAGACACGGGAAAACCACTGGAAGGTGCATACTTCCGTTTAAGTTATTTAGGCGGCACCAGCGGCATGGGCGGTACCGTGATTGGCGAGTATCGCACCAGCAGCAATGGGACAATCGTGGTAACTGGCCTGAAAGCAGGTACGTATGTGGTGGAGGAAATCTCAGCCCCGGATGGATATGTGATTCATGATAGTGCCAAGACGGTGTATCTGTCCGGCAAAGATCAGGATGTGATTACGGTCACCTTTGGTAATGATAAGATGGGTAGTCTGCTCATCGTAAAGAAAGATGCGGTCACCGGAGAGCCAATCTCTGATGTCGAATTTCTGGTGACAGATAGTGATGGCGGTGTCATTGACAACGCCAACGGAAACTATGTAACCGACAGTGCTGGAACCATTCGGATTGATAATTTAGAACCGGGCATGACGGTGATCGTCAAAGAAACAAGAGCCAAAGATAGTTATGTGCTGGACAATACGCCACAGAGCATTAAAATCAAAGCCAATGAAACCATGACCTTAGAGTTCCGCAATCAGCCAAAAGGTGGACTGGTGATTGTGAAAAAAGATGCGGTAACCGGAAAACCATTACAGGGTGTTGAGTTCAAAGTCATTACTTCCGATGGTACTTTTGTACCGGACGGGGAAGGTGCTATTTCCAGCAATGGATTATACACCACTGATGAAAATGGTCAGATCGTTCTTATGAATTTGCCGCCGGATACCTATGTGGTAACCGAAACCAAAACCATTGATGGGTATGTGTTGGATTCCACCCCACAGACGGTAAAGGTAAACACCCATGATACGCAGACCTTAACCTTTGTCAACTATCCAACTGGTGGGTTGACGATTATGAAAACCGATGAAGAAACAGGGAAACGAATTGAAGGCGTGAAATTTGAAATACAGAAGATGAATGGAGAAGTTATCGGGCAATATACCACTGACCGAAATGGCCTGATTCAACTACCGGATTTGGAAAAAGGTTGGTACACGGTAACCGAGTTAAAAGCAGCCAAAGGTTATCTGTTGGATGCAACACCACAGAAAATTGAAGTGAAAGATGGGGAAACCGCTACCCTGGAATTAACCAACAAGAAAGCGGCTTCTATTTTGATTCATAAAGTAGATTCCCTGACTGGGGAAGGCATCTATGGAGTAAAGTTTTTGTTATACGATAGTAACCGCAATCCAATCGGACAGTATGAATCGGATCAGGAAGGTTATGTGTATATCAACAAAGAACTGACTGCCGGGAAATACTATCTTCGCGAATTAGAAGCGGCAGATGGTTATACCCTGGATGCGGCCATGAAGACCATCTATGTAACTGCAGGGAAAACAACGGAAATTACCTGGGAAAATACCGGAGAGCATGGACAGATTCAGATTATAAAAAAATCTGCGGCAGATAACAGCCAAAATGGTTTGCCCAAAGGTACCTTGTTAAGCGGTGCTGTGTTTGAGATCCGTGCCTATAAGAGCGGGAATGTGGTGGATACCATCAAAACAGACAGCAGCGGCAGAGCGGTATCCAAAGCATTGCCATTGGGCCGTTATGTTGTAAAGGAAGTAAAAGCGCCAGCCTACTATGGCATCAATCCCAATGAGATTGACTGTACCATTGAGTTCAATAACCAGATTCTGCGCTATGAAGTGTTGGATGAACCGCTGGAAACGGAAGTAGCCATTACAAAACGGGGATATTATCAGGTTATGGCAGGTGGTGAAATTACCTATACCTTCTCAGATATTGCCAACCATTCTACCGTGGCATTGGAAAGTTTCTACTGGAAAGATGTTCTGCCAAAGGATGTGCGGATTCAGAAAATTGTGACCGGCACCTATAATAAAAAACAAACCTATAAGATTGTGTATCGCACCAATTTGAGCAGCAGCTATAAAACCATTGCAGATAATCTGAGTACCACACGCAATCGTGTTTATGATGTATCTCCGCTGGCTCTTGGGTTGGCACAAAATGAATATGTAACCGAGGTGATGTTTGTGTTTGGCACCGTGCAGCCTGGATTTGCACAGGTGGAAGAACCGCAGATGACCGTCCGGGTGAACAATCAGATCTCAAGTCCAGTTGGTGTAGTCAATCAGGCAGAAGTCGGCGGGCTGTATCAAGGAGAATGGATACAGGGTGTCGACCGCTGGGTAACCAAAGTCTATCAGCCGCTGCCGGTAACATTACCGAGAACCGGGTATTAATCCGTGATAAAAGTAGACTTACGGGAATTACCCTTCGGTGTGGAGATTGAATTTACCGGAATGACCAGAGAACGGGCTGCACAGATTTGTGCAGCCTGTTTTGAAAGTGAAGTAGAGCAATCTGGAGGCAATTATAGTGTGAAAGATGAACAGAACCGAGCCTGGAAATTTGTTTTTGATAGCAGTATTCGCGGAAGCAGACCGGGTAGGGACTATAAAGTAGAACTGGTGACGCCGATTTGTCATTATGAAGACATTCCGCTCATACAGGAGCTGGTGCGAAGACTGAGAACGGAGGGTAAGATGAAAGTGAATGACTCCTGCGGGATTCATATCCATGTGGATGGCTCCCGCTTCGATGCCCGTACCTTACGCAATTTGGTAAATCTGGTGGCCAATAAGGAAGATATGATTTACCGGGCGCTAACGGTTGCAGATGGCAGGGCGTACTCTTATTGTCAAAAAACGGATCCGCATTTTTTAGCAGAACTGAATCAGAAAAAGCCAAAAACCCTGACCGAATTGAAAAAAATCTGGTATCAGGATGACTGGGAGAGACACGGACATTACCATAACAGCAGATATCGCTGTTTGAATCTGCACAGTTTTTTTGAAAAAGGAACAGTAGAGTTTCGTGTGTTTAACAGTACAACACATGCCGGGGAACTAAAAACTGCGATTCAGTTTGTATTGGCAATCACAGCGCAGGCGCTCAGCCAGAAAAGTACACAGCTGAAACCGACACAAAGTGATAATGAAAAATACACCTTCCGCACATGGCTTTTACGTCTCGGAATGATTGGTGAAGAATTTGCCACTGCGAGAAAATTTTTGCTGAGAAATCTGGAAGGCAATGGTGCATGGAGAAGACCGGAGCAGGCCATTGCCCAGCGAGAGCGGCTGCGGGAGGCGGCGTTACAGGAAAGGAGCACGGCAGCAACAGAATCGGAAGAAGTGGAAACAGAAGAAATGGAACCGCTTATGTTACAGTGAGGAGGCAGCTATGAAACAGTGGAAATATTATATTGCATATGGAAGTAATTTAAATCTCATGCAGATGGCGAAACGATGTCCCGATGCAAAGACGGTGGGAACCGGTTTGTTAGAAGATTATGAACTGCAGTTTCGCGGCAGAAAGGATAACGCTTTTGCGACAATTGAGCAAAAAGCAGGAAAGCAGGTACCAGTTTTGCTTTGGCAGATTAGCGATAGGGATGAAAAACGGTTGGATCAATATGAAGGGTATCCTTTATTTTATGGCAAACAGATGGTAGAAGTCGAGATCGATAAAACAATATATCACGCAATGGTGTATGAAATGAAGCCGGGGATGACCTGTCAGATGCCGTCAGAACGGTATTTCAATACGATACTGGAAGGCTATATGACGTTGGAGTTGCCAGTAGCTGTATTACAAGAAGCGCTGCGCTTGAGCGAAGAACAAATAGAGATGCAAAAAGCCGATCAGATAGAACAGCAGCTGTAGGAAAGGATGATGCAGCATGGCAGGTGTAGAAGAAAATCGAAAGCATCCAGCAGGCATCCTGTTTTTGATGGGCATGTTCCTATTGCTTGCAGCACTGACAATCAGTATTTCCGTTGGGTATGCGGCGGTATCCCATAATCAGGCTGTGGTAGAACTGGTTTTTTCAGAAGCATCCATTCCAGAGACCATACCAAAAGGATACCGGGTGCAGTTGGTGTGGATGCAGGAAGAACTAAAACAGTTGGCCGATTACCATGAAGCCGTGGAAGAAGAGAACAAGCCTGATTTGAAACAAATGCAGGCTATTTTTTATGCTCTGTTTTTCGGCGAAACGTCAAACGTTGTGTCAATAGAAAGCTATTATGCATGTTTTCAAAAGGAAGCCATGGCAGAAACCAGCTTGGATGTGGTGTATCAAAATCTGGAAACTGTACTGGGACGGGAAATTACCGAAGCAGAGATTGCCAATGCTGCGGAGATTTATTATTTTTTGCAGTATGGAGTTTCAGCGCCGTCTTATGGAAGTGGGTTTGATGATTGGCTGAACCAATTACCCTCTGGAGAGTTTGTGTTTTCTGGCGGCAGTGTATGTTCACCGATTATAAAAGACTGGCGGCAGGTGGTATCCTCTGAATTTGGAATGCGCCGTGATCCCATCAGCGGAAAACCGAAAGGACATAGCGGGATTGACTTGGCGATTCCAACCGGAACGAAGGTTCATTGTGTGTTGGATGGCAGCGTGCAAGCTGTACGCTATAGTACCAGCGGGTATGGTTATCATGTGATCGTCGAGCATGGCAATGGGCTGGTGACCTTATATGCACACTGTTCAAAACTGTTGGTGCGGCAAGGACAAGAGATGAAACAGGGAGCTGTGATTGCGCTGTCTGGAAATACCGGAAAAAGTACTGGACCACATCTGCATTTTGAAGTGCGGGTGAATGGGGAATCACAGAATCCAAGAAAATATTTGCCGTAAATAGAGATGCGGTGAAGGGAGATGGATTAGAATGCCAAATCATATTGCCAATTTGATTACCTTACGTGGAGACGAAAAACGAATTGCCGAAGTGCGGGAACAATTGAGATACCAGGTAGATGGGTTGGGCAGTCTTGATTTTAATAAGCTGATTCCTATGCCAAAGAGTCTGGAAATAGAAGAAGGCAGCAATACAACAAATGCAATTCGGTTATATGTAACAGCAGTGGATCCCAATATAACATGGTTAAATCCAAACCATAAGATGGCTGAGAAAGATTTTTTAGAATTACAAAAGGCATTGGATGGAAAACAGCCATTTCCATCATACGATGCGCTTTTAGCCCGTATTTCCGAAGAACAGATACCATCTCTTTTAGAATTGGGAAAACAGGCAGTGGAGAATCAACAGCAGTATGGCGCTACAACCTGGTATCATTGGTCTATCCAAAATTGGGGGACGAAATGGAACAGTTACGGTGGTTATGGAAACAGAGTTTGTGAGAAAAACCAATTTTTATTTTTTACAGCCTGGAGTGAACCGGAGCCGGTGATACAAAAACTATCAGAACAATATCCGGAAATTGAATTCCATCATCAATGGGCCGATGAAGATTATGGTTATAATTTAGGTGAGAAGACGTACCGGGCTGGTGTTGTGCTTGATGAAACCTGGATAGAGGAAGGAACTGCCGCCGCCAGAGAATTTGCAGCGTGGCTTTTTGATGGGGAAGATGCACAATTATATCAAACGTTGGACGAAGACGCAGATGGTCTGTTGCAGTTATCCTAAACAATAACAAAGGAGGATGGTTATATGGAATCGGAGGTACAAATTGAAGTATTGATGGTAGATCCGGGAAAAAGACCCTATGCAACAACAATAGAAAATACGCTGGAAGCTATGCAGCAAAAAGTTGGCGGCTTGATTGAGTGTGTTGTATTAGATGAAGAAGCAATTTTAGTTTGTAATGATGAAGGAAAATTAATTGGGATGGAAGGCAACCGCAGATTGGGCAGCGACATTATCGCCGGCCCGTTTTTTATTGCAGGCGATGATGGGGAAGCATTTCAATCACTGCCAAAAGAAAAACTGGAACAATATGAAAAACAGTTTGAAACCCCAGAAACATTTACTGCTGAAGAAGTACAAGCCACCTGCAGGATGCATTTTTTTTCGTTTGATTCATATTGAAAAAAGGAGAATGTCATGATGAAAAATATTATCTTAACAATGGAACAGGAAGAACTGGAAGCGTTGCGTTTTTATCTGGAGAAAGGGGGCAGAACGTTACAGGCAGAATTGGAAAAAAGCCTGAAAGAATTGTATGAAAAGGAAGTACCGGAACAGGCCAGAGAGTATATCGAGTTTAAGAAACAAAGTAAAGTGCAGGCGAAAGAGAAAACTGGAAAAGAACGAAAGAATAAAAAGTCTGTTGTAAAAGAAGGCGCGTCGGAACTGGACGCAACGGGGCAAAATAAAAACCTGAAAGAGGTGGGAAAAGCAGATGGAGTTAAAAGCGGTATTTGAATGTAAGCCAGCACAATTTCGGTGTCGGAATATCAAAATTGAAAAGGTGGTTCATATATCAAGTGAGGACTATGAAGCATTTTTTCAAAGGCCGATGATGGAGCAAAATTTTATTTCTGAGAATATAGAACAAATGCATTTGGGTACAGATGGGGCATACCACTGTATTCTGGTGATGGGACAGGGTCATAGGGATGGTATACTAGTGGAATCGGAAGGTTTTGCTTATGCCAGATATGCTGCTTATGTGCCAGATGCCAGAGCATTGGCTTATCCTACGTTAGAGAGATTCAATCAGCAACTTATAGATTTGGTAAACCAAATTATAGAGGACGGGCTGGAGAATGAAAAAGAAGGGGTTAGTCGGATTCACTTATGTGAGGCAGTAAAAAAACAGGGAATTGTTTATGGCGACAATCCATTTTTTCGGGCTTTAGTACGTGAGATGCTTTGGGAACGGGACGAAATTGACTCCATGATGGTGTTAGATGAGGTTGTATCTCTGGGATACCGAGAGGAAGTATTGGAGAAAAAAAGACAGAATTGTCATGCATTCAGGGGTCAGGAATGAAGGTCGAAAAGAGTGCAGGTTAAAGGGTTTATGCTGCTTTGGGCAGCATAAACCAGCTTGACCCCGGCGGGCAAAGCCCTCCGGCCGATTCCGTTTTGGATACAAAGGAACCGATTTTACAATATGTTGTTATCTGTATGTATGAGAATTCCCGAAGGAAACAGAAAAAAGAGCAAAAAATTTGAATACAATAGAAAACTGTGGATAAGGATGTAGATAACTTTGTGGATAAGAGAACGATTTTGTTGATAACACAAAGGAGGCTGTGTATAAATGGAACGGGTGCGAAAAGGCGTTTATCTGGAGAAAGCCTTGATTGAAGAATGTGATAAAATGTTGGAGGCTGCGGATGTCCGTTCCAGAAATGAATTTATCTCCAAAGCATTAAAATTTTATCTTGGTTATTTGAAAACCAATCAAGCAGAAGATTACCAATTACAGTCCGTGTCTTCTATGATTTCCGGCACCATTCAGGATACCGAAAATCGTTTGGCTCGAATGGATTTTAAGTTAGCTGTAGAGATTGCAAAGCTCAGTCATATTATGGCATCGGTGTATGAAGTGGATGCGGAAACTCTAAAGAAGCTGCATCAAAAATGTGTGGAAGAAGTAAAGCGGATCAACGGTGCAATTTGGTTTGAAGATGTTTATCGCTATCAGAATGGGGAAGAATAAAAATAAATTAGCATTGAAGTTTTGTCCCGAATAATATATAATATTAGGGACAAAGGAGGCGATAAACATGCGGAAGGATTCGTATATTCAACAAATTTATGAACGTATTTGTGATGCAAAACCACAAACGGCATTTGTAATTTTGGATTTTTGTGATTTGACCGATTATGATACAGCTAAAAAATCTTTGTTACGCTTAGAGGAAAAAGGAAAAATACAGCGTATTATACGTGGTGTTTATTACAATCCTCGTTTTAGTCAACTTTTGCAGGAATATGAAGCACCGTCTGTTGATGAGGTTGCAAAAGCACTGGCCAGAAACTATAACTGGACGATTGCACCTAGTGGAAATGCAGCATTGAATCAATTAGGATTATCAACACAGGTACCAGCAAAATGGATTTATATTAGTGATGGTCCATACAAAAAATATAAAATTGGAAATCAGGAATTAGAATTTAAACATCGGAATAACAAAGAAATTTCAGGGATGTCGGAAAAGACAAATCTGGTTATTCAAGCATTAAAAGCAATGGGAGAAATGCAAATTGATGATTGTGTTATAAAAAAATTACAGAAGCAATTATCGGATTTGGAAAAAGAAAAGCTAATGCAGGAAACCAGACAAACTACGGTGTGGTTACAGCCTATCATTAAACAAATTGCACGGGAGGATCATTCAGTATGTACCAGATAGTAAAAGCATCCGATGCAGAAAAACAAATACTTTTTCAAAATACAGCGGAAAAGATGAATTTAAATGCGGCAATTATAGAAAAGGATTTTTGGGTGGTGCTTTTATTAGAGTATCTCTTTCATGTTTGCCCTTGGAAGCATGCGTTTACATTTAAAGGTGGAACCAGTTTATCCAAAGCATATGATTTGATTCATCGTTTTTCTGAGGACATTGATTTGATTTTAGATTGGCGTGTTTTAGGTTATGCGGAAAAAGAG
>OGPA01001307.1_pt1 | contig 21130 bp, 16 predicted proteins | sample 1552841 | NCBI WGS metagenome assembly OGPA01 (sample SAMEA2579916, study PRJEB22360) | human gut metagenome | reverse complement strand
CGTTGCAGTCATTAAATGTAACGTATCTGAATCATTTGTTATAAACGCTCTCACAACTAATACGCCTAACATTATCCAAATAGTCGTTTTTTCTAACGCTTTAATAATATCATCTCCTTTATGCTGATTTAATTTTGCTAATTATTGACATTTTTCACCATATATTTTATAATTAATATATTAAATATAGAAAAGAGGTAAAATTATGTCAGAACATAAAATTGATTGTAATTTAAAAGTAGATGTACCTGAACCCTTTGTTCAAACTGTTTCCACTCCTGTAAAAAATGTTCTTAATCCTACATCAAAATCTGTTGGAGAAGGATTAGGAAATATTTTTAATGTCGTATTTAATCCTTTGAAATATTTGAGTGAAAAGCAGGAAATTAAATACACTCTGAAATTACAGCAATATAAAATTGAATTACAAGAAAAACTTAATAAAATACCAGAAGAGAAATTATGTGAACCTAACTTTCAAACTGTTGGAACAGCTTTGGAAAATTCAAAATACTGTATTGGGTCTGATATACTTCGAAAAATGTTTGTTGACCTAATTACTAATTCAATGAATATAGATATGAAGAACTTAGTGCATCCTTCGCTTGCTCAAATAATAAATCAAATGTCACCATTAGATGCAAAAATATTATCAATTTTCTCAAAAAATGTAATTAACTTACCTATATGTGAATATCGATTAAAAGAAGACGATGGTTATAGTGTAATATTGACAAATGTTACATTTTTGTTTGGAACTTCAAATAGTATACAATTAAATTCTATATCATTAAGTAATCTTGAAAGATTAGGCTTAATTGATATAACTTATGGAACCTATGTAACTGATCAAGCCCTATACCAATTAGCAAAAGAATACTTAGATAATATAGCCCTCAAAGCATCTAATGAAGCTAATGACAAGTCATTATTTTTTAAATATATCATGAGAAAAGGGAAAGCATCTTTAACGCCATTAGGGAAAACATTGATTAAGGTTTGCCTTTCTGATTAATATTATAAAAAAACTCATCATGTACCTTTCTCAATTTGTCCATAAATTCATTATTCATTCGGTCAATTCGTTTAAGATGTATTTTGCATTTTATATCCGCTATCAACCATGCAAGGCAAGAAGATATTAATAAAGTTGCTATTATTTCCATTTCCCCCACCTCCTTTACGCTGACTTGGTTTCGTTTTATTGACATATTTCACCAATTGAATTATAATAAAAATAATATATAGAAAAGGGGGGAAATAATAATGGTTTACTTTATTACATATGACCTTAATAACCCTGGTCAAAACTATGATGATGTAATTAATGCTATCAAAGAAGCTTCGACGGCTTGGTGTTCCTATTGGAAATCGTCGTACTTGATAAAAAGCAATTATTCAAGTGCGGACGATATTCAAGCAAAAATCAAGCCTTATCTTGATTCAAACGATAGATTATTAGTCATAGAAGTTGTAAATAATAAACAAGGCTGGCTGAACAAAAAACAATGGGATTTTATTAATAATTCAATTTTTGGATAATAAATCTTCTTGGGATTGACTGTGTTCAAAAGGATAGCCACTACTATCACACGGAACGAATGATGATTTAGAATCTTGCTGATCTTGTAATGCAACTATAAGGTCGGCTATTTCTTTAGGTTCTGTTTCAATGGCTATTTTCATAACTTTCACCTCCTTTACGCTGACTTGGTTTCGGTTGATTCTCTAAACTCCATTACTTCATATTGACATTTATTTCCTTAAAAAGAAGAATCAACTGTTGAAACTACTGCTGAAATAACAACCGAGGCTGTTACTGAGGAAGAAACTACAGAAGCTCCAACAGAAGAAATCACGGAAACCGAAACAACTGAAGCTGAACAAAAGTTATTCGAGGAAGATAAAACCATAATAAATTTACTGAAAACTGGATTTACTTTCGACGGTATGGGCACTCCTACAATTAATTTTTTACCCCAAACAAATACTTATGTTGTGGTAGCCCCGACATCTTCCGATGATATCGGATATGAACTTGAATCAACCAATGGCAATGAAACATGGGATAAGTATGTTGAAAAATTTACACAGTTAAGTAATACAGTTATTGATACAATATCAACATTTAAAGAAGATGAAGATATAAATATTAGAATAACCCACACACTTAAAACACCAATGCCGTTAATTTCTTATGAAAATGGAGAAGTAGTATTTGAACGGTATAAAGCTAATACAAGCGAACAAGTTATATTTACTATAAAAACCCAACTCGATTTAAATTATATTGAATTTTTTAATGATTCAGATGTATCTTATGACTCTAGTAAAAATACTTGTACAGTAAAATTTTATTTGGATAGTGATAATGTTGAAATCTTTAAGAGCGAAAGTATCACCGCTCCGTTTACCGAACTTAATACAATTTTAAAAAATACGATTAAAAGTTATAATAATCCCAACTTAGCTTTTAATGTTGTTGAAGTAGGTACTGAAACACCTATCTACACAGTGGAAAATGGAGAAACTACGTATAGCATTTTCGACTAAAAATTACAATTACAAAAATCTATAGTAAAATACAATGATCCTCCCCGACTCGGTCGGGGGATTTTTTATATTCTAAGTTGAAAAACAGGAGAATAATGATTGACATATTTTAATATATAATATATAATTATAAGTGAAAGGAGTTGTTTTATATGAGTATTAGAGAAATGGCATATAATGTAATTGATTCAATGACAGAAGAGCAGTTAAATGCATTTTTGATGTTATTTGGCAGATACAAAGAGCCAAATGAGGAAACGCTTAAGGCTCTTGCCGAAGTTGAGGACATGAAAAAAAATCCTGACAACTACAAATCATACGATAATGCCGATGATATGATGAGGGACTTACTGAAATGAAATATATCATAAAACCAACTTCTCAGTTTAAAAAAGATTTAAAGAAAATGGAAAAACAGCATAAAGATTTAAGTCTTCTTACAGAAATAATCAATAATATTGCAAATGCAGTTCCTCTCCCCGAAAAGAATAAAGACCATGAATTGTCAGGTAACTTTAAAGGTTGTCGGGAATGTCACATTCAACCTGACTGGCTTCTGATATACGAAATCAATAACAATGAACTTATTCTTTATCTTACAAGAACCGGTTCACACAGTGATTTGTTTTAAGCCTCGTACTAATTGCATATGCTTAAGACCTCCCCTCTCACGAGGGGAATTTTATTAATTAAAATGCAAATCATAGCAACACGGCCTTTCATCAAATTCGGTTAAAACGTGATGGTGGAAATCATGATATATATACCAATGGTGCAAAAAACGAACCAATCCCACGACACAGGGAAATCAATGAAAAACTTGCACAAGCAATCATTAAAAAACACGGACTGAAATAGTCCGTGTATTCCCACAAAAATATTATAAGGAGTTGTTTTTATGAAAGAAGTATATCCAGTTATTCTGACCCCTGATAATAAAATGTTTCTTGTCAATGTACCAGATTTTGATATAATGACACAGGGAACAGACCTTGCCAATGCACTGGAAATGGCGAGAGATGCCATTTGTATTACTGCTGTTGATATGCAAGACGAAAATAAAACACTTCCCATGCCTTCTGCTATTTCATCAATAAACGCTGAGGGAGATTCAATTGTAACGCTTGTCGATGTTGATTTAGATGCATATAGACGAATGCTAGACAACAAAACCGTCAAGAAAAATTGTACTATTCCAAGCTGGTTGAACATAAAAGCAGAGGAAGCCGGAATTAATTTTTCTGCTGTTCTTCGTGAAGCCCTTGAAAATCGTCTTAATATCAGGTGAAAATAAGATTCCTCGGTCAATACCGGGGAATTCTTATAAAAATAACGCCCTGCAAATATACAGAGCGTTATAAAAAACACAATCAATAATAAAATAAGGAGGAATTTATGCAAAAATATCTAATGTACCTAAGAAAATCAAGAGCCGACGGAGAACATGAAACCATTGAAGAAATATTGGCAAGGCACGAGAAAATCTTGCAGGAATACGCTGAAAAAAATATCAGAAAAGCTGTTCCAGAAGAAAATATATTTAGAGAAATTGTATCTGGTGAAACAATTAAAGACCGTCCCTTAATGAATAAACTACTTAAATGTATTCAAAACGAACAAATTACCGGTGTATTGGTTATAGAACCGCAAAGACTCAGCAGAGGCGACTTACACGACTGCGGTACTATAATAAGAGCTTTTCAATATACAAACACACTGGTTTATACACCTACTAAAACATATGACTTATCGGAAAAATATGACCGTAAGTTTTTTGAAATGGAATTAATGAGAGGTAATGACTATCTCGAATACGTCAAAGAAATTCTTATGAGAGGACGCCTTGCATCTGTCAGCGATGGAAATTATATAGGTTCTATTCCTCCTTTTGGGTACTCAAAAGAAAAAATTGATAAAAACTATGTTCTCGTTGAAAATGACGAATCAAACGTTGTAAGATTGATTTTCGATTTGTTTGTAAATCAAAATATGGGTACATCAAAAATAGCAAATCATTTAAATTCTATTGGCATTAAACCCAGAAAAAATAATTATTGGTCAGATTCCACTATTAGGGATATTTTAAGAAATCCCGTATATATCGGTAAAATACGCTGGAACTGGCGCAAAACAGTAAAAACATACAAAGACGGCGAAATAGTATGTTCCCGTCCAAAATCCACTCCCGATTCATGGATTATTATTGACGGAAAACACAACGGACTTATTTCAGAAGAAGTTTTTAATGCAGCTCAAAAGCGTTTCGGACAAAATCCAAGAGTAAAGAAAGAATATGAAATCGTTAACCCGTTTGCAGGACTTGTAAAATGTGAATGTGGTAAATCTATGGTTTATAAAAAATTTAATAAATCGTCACCGAGAATTATATGTCCCAATCAGCCAAGATGTGAAAATAGATCGGTATTGTATAGCGAATTTGAAAGTGAAGTTATCATAGCACTGAAAAAATATATTAATGACTTTAAAATAAAAATTTCAAACGGCGATAATCAATCTGAATCAATACAAAACGGCATTCTCGAAAGTCTGATCAAAGAACTTAAAACTATAGAAAATCAGCAGGATAAATTATATGAATTGCTGGAACAAGGAATTTATACTAATGCCATTTTTATAAAGCGTAATACAGCATTAGCTGAAAAACGCAAAAAAATCACATCAGAAATTGAAAATCTAAAAACATCAATTCCTAATTCTATTAATTATGAAGAAAAAATAGTTCAATTGTCAAATGCCTTAAATACTCTCCAAAATCCAGATATACACCCAAAAATTAAAAATGAGTTTCTTAAAGTTATAATTAATAATATTTATTATACACGCAAAAATGATAACCGAACAAGAAATGATGATTCCCCTTTTACTATCAAAATCATTCTTAATCTTTAATTCCATCATCAATGTGCTAATTCTTCAGTACCCAGAGAAGCATCGGAAATGTTCCAAATCAAACCGAACTTTGCGGCGTTATAATTAGAGTTAAAACACTTTTAATAGCTGCTGCAATAGGAGCACATCAATCTTCTATTGCTTTTTCAATAACGGAAACCAATTCACTTACAGTACCGGCAGAATGAATAAGATTTAAATAATCATCTAGATTTATACCTAAATCTTCCTCTATACGCAAAGTTAATTTTAATAAATTTAGTGAATCTATACCTGAAGTTCTATCCAATTTGGTTTCATACGTAACAATAACAGATATGTTTTCTTCATCAAAAATTTGTTTTACATTTTTTGCAACTATATCATATATACTATTATTCATCTTTTTGCTCCTTTTTATAAGCATTTTTAATCTCATCAGGCCAATTATTTATATCTATACCAAATTGACTTATAAACGCTATTACCCATCTTTCTAATCCAAATCCAATACAACCTGTAACTGTATTATCTATATTTGCAATTTTGATATTAAAAGGTGACGTAAAAGCTGATCCATGTAAATTAAACGAAGCCACAGAGATTTCATGTTCATTAGAACAATTCAATCTAATTTCATACTTCAATTCTTCTGATTTCTGAATCTTTTTAAATTTTTGCATTTTAGGTATTATAAATGGATCAAATGCAACACAAACTTTCGCACACATTTTCCATTGTTTCAGTAAAATAATCACTGTATCTAAAATTCTTTTTCTTATATTCGAAACAAAATCAGCAGAACCAATCATAACAATTTCTCTTACATGATATCCCATTAATCTACCAATCTCTGAATAATTGAATCTTCCTTCATTTCGAAATACATTCTGATTAAAAGTAACTACTGAATTTGTATCTAAAGTCATATTTTCATATTCTAAATATGTATGAAAACAAGCTGACGGCGATAACGCATGTATAGGATCTTTCAACACTGATGACCAGTTATAAGCATCAATATTTTTATCCAAATTTTCAAGATTACTCATATCTTCAAACGTGCTGCAACAAAACATTGCATATTGCGGAGAATGCTTTAAATATCCCGTTTTCTTATATGCATCTACCGGAAGCAACGTTGGATATACCTTACAGTGTGCATTATGCTCCATTGCAATACGTTCAAATTTTTCGTCAAAAAATCTAAATAAAAATTCTGCTGCTCCACTTAATGCGATATTACCGCAACCAAAGTCATGAAAACACTGTTTGTATTTATTAAAAACATCATTATAATACCTGGTACTATCATTATAATGATAAATTATTTTATCTTTATCCGGCAATATAAACTTTTCTGCATATAATTTCAAATCATGCTCAACTTGGTTTTCATCTGCATTATCTGAAACTTTTACAATTAAAGTACTGTTCTTTACACTAAAATCTAATATTACCTCAGAAACAAAACCTATATTTTTAATAAACTCTTTTTTATCTATGTTTTTTGTCAATTCAATTTTAATAATTTTCAAGGACACTTCCCCTTCTCAATTGTTATCAAAAACTCCTTAGCTTTCCAAACTCAAATATTTCACCAATGCTTCATGTAGTTCACCTTCAACGGCAATAACATTTTCAATAACCGGAATATATTTTTTCCCCATAATAACCGCACCTTGTAAGTAATCTTTATATAAAATCTTATATAGTAAATCCCAATGCTTTATTGATTCTTTTAATGATTTTATTAATTTTAACGCATTGTTATTATTATTTTGCTCCAAGTAATATCTTTGTAAATTTCTTCGACCTTTTATATTCCACAATTTCCAATTGAAATATGTAATCATATCTCTGTCTTCTGATGGAGCCAGGGCATCAAAGCGCAGTTTTTCCGTTTCAAACAATTCAATCAATTTTATCAGAGCATTCCGTCCAAAATATTCAATAAAGTTACCATAATAAACTTCATTCTTAAAATAGTTATCTTTTGAATTAATCAGTGCTTCTTGTGGATGCTTAGTATAATAATCAATAACATTCTTATTAAACTTAAATGTAAGTACATCACAATAATCTTTAGTTGCCTCATAAAAAAACTTCTTTGAAATAATTCCGATCCCTCTATTTTTTTCATAAGCAACATATTGCTTATATGATATTACACTAGGATTATCAACATAAAAGAAATTCTCCTCATCCTCACCAACGATAATAAAAACATGTCCTGTTCGTCTTATATTTAATTTATAATTAATATCATAAAAAGCAGAAAAAGGAAATCTCTCTATAATCGTTGCAATAGCCGGAATGTCCCCTGTTTTCAAAACACTCGACACCGTTTCTACTGTATTTTGATTCGTTTGCGAATTGCTATTAATAGAGAAAACTTCCCTATCAAACATGTTTTCAACTGTTTCAAAAGAAATCAAATCATTATTTGAATCAACAATCAATTTTACTGTAGTTTCGTTTAAAAATGCTTTATAATCATCCCGCCGCAAACCATATTTACTCTTTAAAACCAGATATGCAGCTTGCACTAAACAATCTCCAAGAGAATCTACAATATCATCCATCATATTATTTGAATTTAAATAATAGCGTTTAGTTAAAAAATTCTCCATAATACACCTACCTACTTAAGATTTCATTAATCGCATTCATTATTACTAAATCATTATATATACTATTCCAAAATTCAAAAACCATATCCTGAAACACAAGATACCTTACATAATTCGAACATAAATCTAGCTTTTTGGGGAATAATGCGTAGTTAATAATCAGCATTCTAAATATAACTCGTAAATAAAATCCCTAGAATATTCAGCAAATAAGCCGATTACCCTATTAGCTAAAAAATATTTATCATTTTTATAATCATAATCCTATAAATTATTTTTGTATTTTTATTATACAAAATAATTATATAAAAATCAATACTTTTACCCTGAATGCCAAAATAACGCCTTGAATGCCAAAAAAAGACAAAAACAAATAACCGCAAAAGTAATAATACTTCTGCGGGCTAATTCATATTAAAAACAAACTGTCAACATACCTTTTATGTTGACAGTTTTTATATTTGATATGTACCTCTTCAATTATTTGTCTGCACTGCCCTCACTGTCACTCGGCTTTGACCACTAAGAGTACATGTAAATAATGTCAAGTCCCAATTATTCTCTGAACCAAGCTCCATTGCTTCAACGTCTCTGCCATCGACAGTTTCAGTCTGAACAGTTTCATACTCATATACAATTCCTTTACCATCTGTAAAAATAATAGTATCTCCACTTCCAAGCTCTTGTAGTCTGCCAAAATGGGAACGATAATTGTGCGCTGCAATTATAAGATTTCCTTTAAAAGCTGATCCTGAGTAGCGACATGGAGAAATATCCAAATTATCATAGCTCCATTCACTGAGTACAGGAAGCTCCAATTGAAGGGACGGAATATAAATTACTCCTGCATAGATCCTTCCATTTACCTCTATAAAGTTATCCTGATCAGGTTCATTATCTTCATACTCTTTGAATAAATCATTATTTGATAAGTTTTCGTCATCACTAGAAATTTGCGGCATTTCTAATTTTAACTCTGCAAGAAGCTCCTGAGATGCTTTTCCGCCTTGACTGTCTTTATTTAAATTGTACAAAACAAGGGACAACGCCGCTAAAAGCAACGCTGCCCCAATCATAATGCACAAGCGTCCATGCATTTTTTTCATTAGTTATCCCTCTTGTTTCCTGATTTTAAACGTGCTCCTACAGTTATGAATATCACTCCTCCACATGCCATAACAGGAACCGGCCACCAAAGCTGTCCGGTTTGCGGAAGCTTTGTATTAGTGTTACTTGTAACATTCGAATAACCGTTTGAAGGATTTGTAGTTATAACTGTCGGTCTTGTAGACCCACCAGAAGCTACTGTAGTTGAAACAGTAGTTTGATTAGGTGTTTTCTCACTGTAAGTATTCACAATCGCAAACTGTTTTTCATTTGAACTATAAACCACCGTATAATTTTCAGGAACTTTAACTTCCTTTACACGCCAATCAATGTCTGATTCTGCCATCCACAGATAAGTCCAATCATTAGACTCATCAAGAGTCACAGTTTCATATAACTTTTCATCACCATAAATTTCAACACTAATTGAAGCCGTCCTATTTTCAAGAGCGTTTTCATCATTTTCCCAAATCTTTTTTACAGCATATTTTGAATTTTCTCCTGAAGCGGTCTTTGTTGATAACTTTGGATAAGCGTCCAAATCAACATTTTTACCATCTTCAGATTTCATAATTTCAATCAAAATTGCTGACGGCATATAAATTGTATCCCCAACTTGAATATTTTTACCGCACACCATATACAATCCCGAATTCAGATTATCAAATCTTAATAAACCGTCTTTTCCGGTTTCACCCTGATCCAAAGCCGATATTTTATCAAGGACTGCATAATTTTCCAAAGTTTTCGCCGCCTCAGTAACAGCTGACGAGGACATATCCTCTAATGAAACAGGATACTTAGCAAAATCCCCCTCAAGAACAAAATTGCCTCCCTTACGTGAACCGACTCGATATAAGTCCCAATGCATACCAGTGAGGGTTACCTTTTCAGTTTTACAAATAAGTGTCAAACTGTTAGCGGCTGAATCTGCTGAAACACTCAGCATTAATCCTGCCATCAACCATAATATTACCCCAACAAAACATAACGCAGCTCCAAAATTCCTGCAAATTTTCATATGCATATATTAATCACCCTCCTCCTTTTGACTTGGAAGCCTATATAATGTATTTCTATTTATAATAGATTTTTTCTTTTTTAATTTTCCGCCGAAAATCCAGAAAATCAATAAAATGATAATCAATGGTGCAGCAATAACCGGAACAACAAGCATAGGATCTACCTGAACTGCATCGGAAGTAAGTTTAAAATTCTGACTATAAACTGTATCTATTCTGTGGGAACGAAGCAGTAATCTGTGAGTATTAATACCATAAGGAGTACATGTCATAAGCGTTATATAATCTCCCCCTGGAATAATAGCAAGTTTTTCCATTTCATTTGGTTTAACAATAAAAATCTCTTCCACTTCATAAGTCAGAACTTCATCCAATACAGTAACAGTAAATGTATCTCCAACCACCATTTTGTCCAGATCACTGAAAAGCTTAGCGGAAGGCAGTCCTCTATGTGCCGAAATAACAGCATGAGTATCACTTCCTCCTACCGGAAATGAAGAACCCTGTAAATGTCCGGCAGCGATGTTAAGAACCTCTTCATCTGTACCATGATATATCGGGAACTCTGCCTTAATAGCCGGAATTGAAATATACCCCATAATTCCGGAATCCGAAATATCAAGAATATTTTCATAACCGGAAATTTTATTGTACTGTGAAAATGGAGCTTGTAACTGTGCCAGTTGGTTATTATAATCACGTGCCTCGGCAATTATACGTTCGGTTTCATTGTCATCCAATTCAGAAACGACTCGATTATAATTTGCGATTGCACGAGTCTGAACCTTGGAATTCCACCAATTACTGATTATCGGATAAAGCATTACGGAGAGCCCCACCAGTAAGATTATTATTAATACAATTGTAGAAATCACATTTGCCTTTTTTCTTCTCATGGAACCCTCCCTAATGCCTGCCGGCAAAAAACTTCACCGGCAGGAATTTAAGGCTATAACAAAATTTTACTTCTTAAAATTAATCTTCACGATTGTTCATACGCTTCTTTGTAATGAGAGCTACACCTGCAAGAGCAACTACGCATCCACCGCCTACATAGAAGAGAGTTGTACCAATACCGCCAGTTGATGGTAACGTTGTTCCCTTGTTATTTTCGATGGTTCCTGCTACTATACCATCATCTGCATTTGCGCCAGTATCGTCCTTACCATTAACGCTACCTGTTAATTCTATTAAAGCAGCCGAAGCATTAGCATAATCATCCTGTGTAAACAATGTATTAGCATCAATCACTGCCTCAAATGCTGTCTCAGGAATGTTATATTCTTCTGACCAATTAAGCTCCTTTAATTTGTAGCTGCCGTCATCAAGACCGATAACCTTGAAAATACCATTAGCATCAGACTTCAGTACAGTTGCAGATGCTTCATTATCAACCCAGCCTGTAAAGTAACCGTCTTCATTAACTGTTGCCCATTGATTTTTATCATTACCAAGTTTAAATTGTGCATTTTCAATTGTTGCTTTTGTAGCTCCATCAATCTTAGTAATATCAAGTTCGTAAGTAAAAACAATTACCTTATCTTCAGGAGTTTCACCTGTATCATCAGGTGCACTTGAACCGTCACCTGTTTTGTTAGGATTGTTTGAATATTCAAGCTTTACCTTATTTTCCTGACCGTTACGGCCTATTATTGCTAAGTTAGCTCCACTAACATTTAACTTAGCTGTATATGTAACAGTTACAGTTGTTTTATCATTAACTGTGAGACCATCAACACCCTTGAGATCCATGATAACAATATTCATATCGTTACCATTAGCTGCAATTGTGTAATCAGTGTCTTTAACTAAAGTTTTAGTACCGGCAGTAACTACGATATTCTCAGGATTTCCAAATGTATCATCCAGCGTATCTGTAAAGTTCATGTAATAGTGATCATACTCATCAATATTTGAAGGCATTGTAGCAATGATTTTAAATGGAACATCTGTATTAGCGTCCCAGTCAGCTACGTCATTGAAGCCTGCACCATAACCGCCATCATCTGTTTTATCATCTTCCTGAACTTTCTTTACAACAGTAGGATAATCAATTTTAGTAGTTACTTCTACATTCTCTCCGCCAACTACCTGTAAAAGACCAAGAGTAAAAGCAGAGCCTGTTGGATCTGTAGCAGTAGCTGCTGACTCGTCAGCCATTACATAGTAACCGTCAGCAATGCCGCTGATTACACCTTCACTATATGTACCGGACTTTGTTGCAGCGTTTGCAACTGCCAATTTAGCAAATGCTTTTGCTTGCTCTGAATTGTCAGTCCATTTGCCAACAATGTCAGCTACTGCCTGTGCACCTGCTGCATCATTTGTTATCTCACCAGCAAATGAACTTCCGATTGTTGCATCAGCTTTAATAGCTGTAATGAAAGCAGTTACATTGATGCCGTCACCCCAACCGGTAATAGTCAAGTTTGAGTCTGCATCGTTATATGTACCTGCAAATACCTGATATGCTGCTACAGCACTATGTGTCATCTTGTCATTACCGGCATTAACTGTGATTGAATTATCACCGTTAGCTGCTGATACAGAAAGTGAAGAAGCCATTGGAACAGAAAGAGCGGCTGCCATTAAAGTTGCTGTGATAACAGCATTGAGTTTCTTGAATTTTTTCATAATAAATCTCCGATCATATAATTTTATTTTTTTGTGGTACTGCGGTGAGCACGATATGTACTCATGCCGCAGATCCCACTAGCGTTTGTTTATTTTGCGGCATGTTTCCATCGCCGTTTGATAAGATAGTAAGCAGCGGACGAACTCAGCAAAATTACTGTGCCCGTGATATAATACCATGTTGTTCCTTTTCCGCCGGTAGAAGGCATGGTAACAGAAGTATTAACAACTTTGTTTCTGATTGTTGCAGTTGGATTATCTCCCGGATTTATTGCGTTGATGCAGAAATCTGTATCATTATCGCCGTCATCATATTTATAGGAGACTTCAAAGCCAGCCGCACTCTTTTCATCTTCCTCTACCCAATAGTAGTAAGGATTTCCATCTTCATCATAGGCAGGGAGGTTTGCAATAAGTTTTTCCCAATTATCAGTGAATTTCAGCGTAATTGAGGTTGCATTTCCAGTCCATTCAGCTTCGCCGACTAAAGCGTCATTTGCTCTGCCGCTATAGAAAGAAGCAGATCTGCGAAGTGAATATGTGTTAGAAGAAGCGTAAGTAATTGTATAACTATCAATATATATTGTTCCGTTATTCTTATGAAGTGTTATCTTATTATTTTTATTGCTATCCCAACTGCAATTAGCATTTACACCATCCTCAAACTCAACCACAACTACATTTCCGTCTATAGTTACATTTTTGATTTTATTTGGAGACGACGATGTAAACTCACCATCTCGGAAAATAATATCTATCTGGGCATTCCATCCGCCCAAATACATATGAAGCTGTGAATCATTTGGCATTTCAGAAGTATCAAAATCAAGCGTTATGCTGCTTATGTTTTTATTGTCTACGTCTATAGTTACATCTTGTTGACTATCATCAACAGTAATAGAACTGCCGGTAACTACATCTCCTCCACCGCCGTTAGTTGTTGTGGTAGTAATAGTAGTTGTAATTACAGAAGTCGTAGTTGACATTGACGTAGATGTTGTTGTTGATGGTACAGTTTTAACAGTAGTTGTCGTAGTTGTATTTTTAGTAGTGCTGGTAGTTTGAGTATCAGCAGAAATGGTAGTCACTATTGGCGCATCACTCGGATTCGTTGACCGATGAATATTAACCGTAACTGAATCTGCTTCGTGATTTTGACCGTCTGCCCATTCCTTTTTGATTTTCATACTAAGAGTAATGGTATTAGTTAATTCAACGGTCTTATCCTCACTGTCAATAGAAATTCCGTCATTATTAACTTCAGAAGTCAGAACATATCCATCAGGAACGACTTCCACAACTCTGTAATAATATTTTTCTCCGGAATCATTTTCAGAAGGTAGATCAACGTAAGAATATGTCCATTCAGGATCAGGAGACGGAGTTGGATAATCATAATTGTTCCAATCACCATTCTCACCAAGCTTTTGCTGTAGCTGCAATGTCAAGCTATCCGGTCGACCATTACCGTTTCCATCATTCCATTTTTTCTTAACCGTAATGTCTAAGGACTCTGTAACCTTTGTATTGATCAAGGTAATCGGTGACATATCCTCATCACTGATTATCTGACCATTCGCCTTATAGCTTGTATCCCATCCGTTGACAGGCTTTTCCTTAATGTAGTAAACGTAATCATTTTTTCCGTCTGATTTTTCCAGATCGCCGATAGTCAGAGACCAATTACCATTTTCATCAGGGGTAATTGTATATTCTCCAACCTTTTCTGATTCTGTCAAATCAGTCGGACAATCATCAATGTTTACAGGAGCATTGGTTGACGTTGTAGAACTTGTAACACCATAATAAACATTTATTGCATCATAAAAAGCGTTTGCTATCTCAACATAACCATTAGAATCCGGATGTACTCCATCATATAATAACTCATTATCCTTAATTTTTTTAGCATAAGCATCAACAAATTTTATTGTTTTTGTAGCTTCGTCTTGTTGCAGTTCACTTACGACTTCTTTCAGCATGTCATTATAAGAATCAATCATTTTGTTGATTCCATTTTCAAATTCCTGTGCTTTTTCTGCACCCATAGAAGCATCTACCCAACTAACGCCAACTGATTTAGCCAATGCAGTATGAGCACTGCAATAGTTGATATTTGTTTCTACCGAACCGTCAGAATTAACAAAATCTTCATATGGAACACAACCTAAGAGTACAACAAAATCAGATGTATTAGCGTTTTGATAAGCAGTCTGAATCATTTGCTTTACAGCCGCTTTCATTTTTGCTTTTCTTTCTGTATTATCTTCTCCATAAAGTTCCCAGTTGCCTTTATTTATATCGTTAGTACCTGCAATTATACACATTACATTGGTATCAATATAGTCAACGCCTTGGCTCCATTTACCTGAGCCTTGTTTACTTATACGAGATGAAATCTCCGAAACAACCTGACCGCTAATACCGTAATTACCTACCTCTTGAATTACACCATCATTCTTCAATAAGCTTTCTAATCTATGAGGATAGTCATCTGACGATGTCCAAAATCCATCGGTAATTGAATCGCCTACTGATATGACTTTCAAACTTGATGGTAAATTCTTTGAAGATGTATCGTCACCACCGGAACTTGCACTGCCTTGCAGACGTTTATATAACTCTACAACGATTTCTTCAGGCAGTCCATTGGTAATTTCTTCACCTTTGTCATTGACCCAACTCTTATTTACAGTAAGACCGCCGGGAACCGTATTACGGATTTTAACACTCTGCGTTGCAGCTTTATCAGCCCTAGCATATGACGGTGTATATTGTTTTGAAGTATCCGAAACCGTCATATCAATTTCAACAGGATAGTAAAAATACCTGCTGACATTTTCATCTTTGTAAGCTAAATCGCTCCATGTATGTTTCCACTGATTTCCTGCATACAGTGTCACTTCGCCATTTTCCACAGCAGAAACTGTATTATCAGATGGCAATGTACCTTTCGATAACGCTTCAATTTCCTTATCAGACAAACTTCTGGACGATTTATAAAGCTTTATCTTAATACTATCCAATTGATGCAGTTCGTTTCCGTCTCCCCATTCCTTTTCAACATTAACTTCAATTTCTGAAGGCGTATTGTTTTTATTGGTAATGGTAAACTCACCAGTGTTTCCGTTTGATACACCCGTACAACTGATTTTATATCCATACAGTTGTAATTTTTCTTCAGCTGTCAGATCTTCAAGATATTCCTCCACTCTATATGAAACATACTCATCCTTGAGATATTCAGATGGAACAACCTCTTTCCAATTTCCATCAGATGTCAAAGTACCGGTGTATAACTCAACTTGCTGTGAATTTTGGGTTATTCCATAAAGCTTATAAGTTATCTTGTCTAAAGGAATACTTTCCGCTTCCATTGGAGTACCGTTTGAATAAACCCATAGTTTCTTAACAGTCAGACCTTCTGTATTGTTAATAGAAACTGTTCCGGTAGAGTCATCACTGTCTTTATCGCCCTTATTCAAAGCATTTCCGATGTAGATCGGTTTATATGATCCGATCTCTCCGGATTCATTCTTATAAGTACCATCAGACTGAAGATTATACCAACCTGCATTTCCTGTAGTATAATCAAGCGTATAACCGACTTCCTTCACATAGTAATAAATTGGTCTGCCGTTTATACCACTGGGCAAATCCTCCCATATAGCGGATTCATTGGATAATATTTCTTTTTCATAGCTAAAGCTGCTGTCAAGAAGTCCCAATGATTCAGCATTTGCTTGCTTTGCATCAATCGGTATGCCCGTAGGAGATTTTGTGTAAGACCATAAAAGTTCTACTTTTACCTTAGACCTATAGTGATCTTCTCTATCCCACGTTTTCTCGGATTTAACATTAATTAATTGATTATCGTAAATATTAACAGAACCACCCGTACTTACTTTAATCAAATTTCCCGATGTAACACCATCCGGATATTGTGAAAGTTTTTTCGTTCCATATTCAATATAGTGAGTGGAAACGAAGTTCTTTAAGAAATTATAATAATCACTGTCCTTAAAACTGTCCGGATTTTTGGCATACGCGATCAATAATGATTTCAAATCAGGATATTCATCAGTAAAAGTAAGATTAGAACCCTCATATCCATCAGGCGGAACTATTTCTATAATCTTATAAAAATCACCGTCATTTAAATCCACCTTATAAGGTTCTCCCTTAATGTTGATTGTTACAGCTCCATCAGGAACTTGGTTTCCTTCAGCCAATGCATCAAATGTAAGAGAATGCCTGATATTATCAGTGGATTGTGCATCCTTTTCGTCAATATCGCTCCATTCTCCACTGTCATATTTCTGCCATTGATCTTTAACAGCATAATTCCAATTATTATCTCCTTCATATTTTGCAATCAAGAAGCCGGCATTCAACTGTAAACTATAATCATTTACATCATATTTAACAATCTGCGGTAAATTACCTGTTGTAACTGTTGCAGCAGTACTGTTTACAATAAATGACTGATCATCAGTCGAATCAGTTGCCTGAGCATTACCAGTATTCAATGAAATTGAATTTGAAGCAGTAAATACATCGTTTCCGCCCCATGCAACACCATTAATTCTGGTGCCAAGGTCTATACCATCTTTTGAAAGCTTATATGAATAAGTAATTTTAAGAGCCGTTTCATCAGGAACAGTAAGATTAATTTGTGCAGCAGAGAAACTTGTCATCTTCTCATAACTTGCGCTCTGAAGTGTAGCATCCTGGAAAGTTTTAACATCCTCCCACACCAAGTCAACCCACTCGCCGGACTCGTTTATTTTCTGTTCTTTTATTGAAAGTTGTTTAGCATAGTTTGATTCCAACTTTCCTTTCCAAACATATGTTGCATGACCGTTTGAATCAAAATCAAGGGTTACTTTATTTCCATCAATCAAATAGTATCCCGTTTTATTTGCTGTACCACTGATTAATAGTTCTATAGAGACTTCTTCATTAATAGTCTGCTGTTTATTATTAGCATCCCAAATATACATAGTGTTATCATAACGATTACTGGTAAGGTTTAAAGGAATTGACTCTGTTGATGCATTATTATAATCTACTGTATATCTGTATTCACCATTGTTAAGAGGACGTATGACAGTTGCGCCTGTTACATTTCCATTCTCATCCCAATCGGCATTTACTTCTTCTACAGTAATATTATCAAGTCTTGCGGAGAGTTTTTCCATGATCTCCTCTGCCGAAAGACCGGCATAACTATCAAACATAAATGAGTCTGTCAAATCGTATTCATCAGTATTTGAAAGTTTTTTGCCCTCCGGATTTACATAGACAACATATTTTACTACACCGCCGTTTACGTATATGTTGTTATCTTTATTAGTGCCGGCTTCGTCATTTACAGACTTACCTAAAAGACCTGCATCAGAAATATCCGGACCACCAATTGTTTTTTCAACAACATTAACACTAACTGTCTGGCTGTCGCCGTCATAGATAACGGTATTATCAACACGATAACTCTTAGACTCATTATATGAATTATCAAACGTACTTACCGGAATACCGGTATAGTAAACAAGTTTAGTTTGATTATTATACACTTTGAATTCAATAGTATTGCCCGAGTATGTATAATTATTATTTTCTAAAGTCCAAGAGGAACCGTAGTCAGTATATATACATGGGTATTTTAATGAGTCTCCCCAAGTAGTGGTTTCACCTAAATCATATCCCTCCAACAAAACAGAATCTTCAGAAATAGTATCCGTTATTGTGGCATCTCGCTTCGGCAAATTAATCTGCCAGCCAAATACATAATATTCTGTACCGTTGTATGTAGTTTTTTGCAGATCCTTATATAATAACTCATTGGATTGCAACGGATTTCCATTTTTATCTAAAGCAATTTTTTCAATGGAGGCTTTCTTAGTATTCGTAATTGTAAACTCACCGGAATTGATACCATTCTCATTAGAATATGATACATTATATCCATCGGGAACATCAACTTCTACAGCACGATAATAGTAAAGATCATTATGCTCTGCCGTCTCCTTAGGTAAATCATTCCATGTATAAGCATTATGCCAATTTCCGTAACCATCATGAGTTAACGTCTGAATATAAGAGCTTTCATCAACAGAATCATCAATGACTACCCACTTACCGTCAGAATTCTTATAAATAGTTTCCCATTCTCCGTTCGTTCCAAGCTTACGCTGAAGCATATATTTTATACTTTGAGGTCTTTCGGAATCGTTATTGTCATTAACCCAGTTCTTTTTAACTGAAATGCTTACATTTTCGACCATGCTGTCATCACGAAGTTCAAATGTATAATTAGTATCTCCAGATGAACTGTTACCAAAGCTTGCATTGTTAGAGAACTTGCTTTCAGTGGACTCACCCTCGGCAGGCTTATTTACTCCGGAAACATCAGCAGTAGTTTCATATTCAACACGCATGTACTTATAGCCTTCGTCATCTATATTGCTGTTGAATTCAATTCTAAACTGCTTTGCATGACCTTCAGTGATCGCATCGGCATTTTGTCCGGAGGAATCATAAAACTCAATAGTATAATCAGAACCTTCTGTAAGTAGTTTTTCTTCACCTGACTCACTTTTTTTAACGTAAAGTTTAATATTGTTTTTCTGCGTTTCAATATTAAGGTAATGATCACCGCCGTTTGTAGCGTTCATTACATCTACCAGAACCTTATCGTTATCAATGGAAGAAAAGCCCGTATCCTGAATGAGATTCAATTCCCATTTCAAAATTTTTGCTTCATTCTCGGTCATGTCACTGACGTATTCCATATCATTGGCATTGCTTTTAAGTGTTTTTACAAGCTGTTCTCTGGTTGATATAGTTACTTCTCCGTTTTCATTGTTGTCATGATTATCGCTGACACTGTTTTTAATAACCTTTTCACCGCTGTCATTAGTTGATACTTCAGTACCGTCATCACCGGCATTTTTTACCTCAGTAGTATAAGTAAATGTAATATCATGTATTCCGAGTACTTTACTTTCATCTTGAACTTCCGAGAAAGGAGCAGCTTCAGTAATTGTAAGAGTACTGCCATTCTTAGTTATTTCAGCATGTTTAATATCATTTTTATTAGTACTACTGTTATAACCGTATAAAATGATTTTATCATTTTGAGCGTCATACTCAGCCGTCATACCGGAATATCCAAAGTTTGCTGAAGAAATACTAATTTGACTTAAATCAATATTCTCTAAAGACGGGTCTGTCAGTTCATAACCGTTCAAAGTAATTTTTTTATTATTTCTGTCATTAAGCGTTGCGTTTACAGTCCAAGTAATTAAACCTGTATCATAACTGTGACTACCGTTTTTATTAAGTTTATAAGGATTAGTAGAATTGTAATTCACACTTGTAGAACCCTTATTAGCTTCATTTCCGTTAGGATAAAGAAGCGTTGCGGCATTCTCAACATTTGTATAATTATTGCCGCCGCTGATAATATCCGAAATGTCCTGTTCATATGTAATAACGACCGAGCTAGGAGCCGCATCTCCGAACACAATTGTGTTTCCTTGTAATTCAAAGGCTACATCTTTTCCGCCGGAGGTCACTTTTAAATTATGAGCATCGGTAAACTTAGCATCAGAAACCTGATAACCCTCAAGCGAAGTTCCGTACGGACTCGATACATCTATATTCCAATAAACTGTCTTATCATGTGCTCCGGTAACATCATAGTCCGGTTTACCACTTTTATATATATTCGGTTTTAAAAGAGTAACCGACTTTTTATCCTTAGCCACTTCCGTGCTGGAATCAGGACTCAGAAGTTTAGCTTCATTTTCTTTTGTCAGATTACCGCTTTGATAATCTTTATTTATATCATCAATGTATTCTTTATAAGTAAATGTTACGGTTGCGTCTCCGTTTTCGTCACGAGGCGGATCAGCATCAAATACAAAGTTTCCGCTTTCATCAAAGCTGCCCAGCCCTGAAGGGTTAATTGTAATATTAGCGCTATCCTTAAATTTTTCATCAACAAGTTTATAACCGTTCAATGATTGGTTATAATAACTAGAGAGAGAAACGGTCCATTCAATATATGGTTTTCCGGTTTCATCAACTGCCTTAACAGAACCGGACTTTATAATAGAATAGTTCTTGTCCGGAAACTGAACATCAAGTGTAAGATCGCCTATTGTTATAACACGGTCACCGTCCGCATCGTTATCTCTAGATACTGTACCATTAAAAGTTATTGTACCGGTGAAGTTTGGACTGTGAGCAATTTTATCATCAATATAAGAATCCAAAAACTGAATA
>OGPA01001293.1_pt1 | contig 21248 bp, 13 predicted proteins | sample 1552841 | NCBI WGS metagenome assembly OGPA01 (sample SAMEA2579916, study PRJEB22360) | human gut metagenome | reverse complement strand
GCAGTGACTGCAAATCCGAGTTCAACAGAACGTAGTCAAAGTTTTACAATAGCAGGAAAAAGCGTTACGGTAAAGCAAAAAGGTTCGGTTTTGTCGGCTACCTCTAAAAATAAGACGATAGAACCTGAAGCAGCATCGTATACAGATACGGATTATTCATTTTCGGCAACAAATGGCCTTTCGTGGGCGTTAGGGAAGGACGTTACCTGGATGACTTTAAGCGGGACGACTACCGGAGTTGTTTCTACTACGACTGTTAATCCGGTTTTAAATTATAGTGTAACAGTCAATCCCTCTTCTTCAACCCGCTTAGCAAAGGTTAGTGCAAGAGGAGGTAATGCAATAAGCGCAACAGATGCTGCGCTTGAAAAACAAATATCGGCTATTACACAGAAAGGGGCAGTTCTGACGGTGCCGGCCAGTAGTAGCGTAAAAGCTGAAATAACATCTAAAGGAACAACTTCTTTTATCGCTACTAAAGGTTTGTCGTGGGCTGTGACAAGTGCTAATTGGGTGAAATTAACAGGTACGGTAAACGGAACGAATAATACGACAGGAATATCTCAAGGGATAAATTATGAAACGACCTCTACAAATCCAAATGCAGCGGTTCGTTCGGAATATATAACGGTTAAGGTAGGCAATGCAGTAGGAGGGACTGATGCCGGGTTAACTAAAACAATAAAAATAGATCAGGCAGCTTCTGCAATTAGTGCACCGGGGACAGTTGGAACAATTGCGGCAGCAGGAGGAACGGTTAATTTTAATGTGACAGCAACGACCGGATTAGGTTGGACTGTTGCCCGTACAAGCGGATGGGCTGACTTTTCTATCTCTTCCGGTGCTTCCGGTAGTGGAAATGGCACTGTTGTGATTGCTGCAAAACAAGGTGCAAAAAGTGCTCGTAGCGCCGTATTTACACTAACTGTAACAGGTGCAAGTCCGGCTCGTACTTATACGATAACAGTTAATCAGGCTGCTTATGATGGATGGCATGTCCCGGGATATACATCGTTAGAGGTTTGTAAAGGCGGTTGGGGTACAGGAACTTATTTGTACAAAGCCGCATTTGATGCTTGTAATAATCTTTCTTATGGTGGATATAGTGATTGGCGATTGCCTTCTGGGGCTGAATTACAAAATATGTTTAAAGTTAAGAATGATATGAACTGTAATTTTTCAACTCGACTTTATTGGGGAAAGTCTACTTGGGCTGCTGATAATAGTTGCGGTCCGCATTATGCTCCCTACGTTTCTTTTTCCAATGGCTCGTTAAACAATAATTATTTTTGTACCCCACACTCTTATTTTTGTGTACGAGGGAATTGATATCGTAAAATGGATCACTTTAAAAATGTCATAATAATGGAAATGATATATATATTATTAGCTTGTACCCTTTGTTTATTATCCGGTTGTTCCGATAATATGGAAAAGGATCCGTTTTTGAGTTCGGGAATGAAGGATGTGGATGTTTGTTTTTATTTCACATTAGAGGGCGAAGTTACCCCTATAACACGTAGTGTGGCATTCACATCAAAAGAAGAGTTGGGATCTGACCCTTCTGAAATAACTACTGAAATATCAAATATGGTAACCAGAGCGACGGGTGTCGATGAAAGTTCTGTAAAAACTCTTTGGTTGGGTCAGTATGATGCTTCTGGGAATTTGTTGATATTTCATTATCTGACAGATGTAACAGGAAATGAAATCCAGGTCCAGCTGAAAGAGTCTCCTGATTGTTTCCTTCGCTTTGTCGGCAATGCCGGTAATTTGGGTAAGGTTGCAACATTAACAGCATTTAATGAAACAAAGATCGATTATACAACGGGAACCGAAGGTCTTACCACCTCAGAAGGTTTACCGGTAAACCTTAGCTGTGCGATATTCGCACAGCTAGATAATCAATCTATATCAATAAATTATAAACAGTCAGTAGTACTAACGCGTATGGTTACAAAAGTTCAATTGAATTATACTATCAAATCCGGTTTTAGTTTTACTCCTAAACGTTTATCCTTATATGACGTTCCTACACAAATACAGTGTATGGAACCAGCCAGACAAGTAACAGGAACGGCCTATCAGGTATTTACTAAAACAATTCCGACCGGTACTTCTGCTTCATTTAACTGGTATATACCTGAAAATATAGCAGGTGTTATTACCAATGGAAAAGACGGTTATGCTACTTCTGCACGTGAGAAAAGAGGAAGTTCTGCTTCTGTGCCGCATGCTACTTATATCGAGCTTGTCGGGGATGCCACTGTAAATGGAACTACTTATGCGGATGTTTCTTTTCGTATATATCCGGGTAATAATTTCAATGATTATAATCTGAAAAGAAATACTCCTTATGTCGTGAATCTGACCTTGAGCGGAATCGATTTGTCCGATCCTCGCGTGTCGGTCACGGTTCCTGATATTGTGGCTCCGGCTGATATAGATGCCGCAGTTAACTCGACAACAACCATGCAGGTAACGGCCCGTCCGGGAGCTGCATGGACGATCGCTTTGCCGGCCTGGTTATCGGCATTAGTAGATGGGAAAACAAATGGTGCTGCGGGTGGAGCATTGAATTTTACCGGCCCTGCTCCGGTGAAGTTTACGGCAGTGACTGCAAATCCGAGTTCAACAGAACGTAGTCAAAGTTTTACAATAGCAGAAAAAAGCGTTACGGTAAAGCAAAAAGGTTCGGTTTTGTTGGCTACTTCTAAAAATAAGACAATAGGTCCTGAGGGTATTCCTCATTCGGACACCGAATATTCTTTTTCTGCCACAGAAGGTCTTTCATGGGCATTGTCTGAAGCTATCGACTGGTTGACTTTGACAGGTACTACTACCGGTGTAGTTTCAAGTGCTACTACTACGCCGACAGTTTCTTATACGGTAACTGTAAATCCCAATGCCTCGACCCGAACGGGATATCTATTTATAAAAGCCGGGAATGCTATAAGTGGAACGGACGCTGCTCTTGAAAAGCAGATTGCTGCCATAACACAACAGCCGTCTAATATAACTGTGCCAGCTAATGGTGGAACAATACCGGCTGTGGGAGGGAACGTTACTGTTTCTGGGATAACTGCAACTGAAGGGCTACAGTGGACTGTTACTAAAAAGTCCGGTTTTACAGATTTTTCTTTTTCCGGAATCGATGTAGCGAATGGAAAGTTTGTTGTAACAGCTAAGCAAAGTGCCACAGTTGCCCGGTCAGCAGTTTTTACACTTTCCGTAACAGGTGCTGAACCGGCTCGTACGTTCGATATCACGGTTTCGCAACCGAAGAATGGAAATAATTATGTACCGGGAACCACTTCTTTAATGGTCAGTAAAGCTCAGAGAGGACGTGGATGGTATTATAATCAAGGTACTGCAGCACCGACTTATTGCAATAATTTATCGGATTTAGGATATAGTGATTGGAGATTACCATCCAGAGCAGAGTTAACTGCAATTTATTATGGAAAAAGTGAAATAGGAAATGTTTCTCTATCTGGTAAATTCTGGGGAGATGGCGGGGGTGGTGGAACCCCTTCTTATGCCCCTTATGTAAATATGGATACTGGGGCGGGCATCTCAGGGGGAAATAATAGTTGGAATGATAACTCTAATAATGTAGTATGTGTGCGAGGTACTTATTAGTAGGTGAAATGAATAAATAATTTATTCGAAACATAATTATAAAACGAATATATATGAATAAGAACGATTTAGTAAACAAATTGACCGGAAAGTTGGGGATTCCTCAATATATTTCACGGAAATATGTAAATGCCTTTGAAGAAATTATTTCAGATGCATTGAAACAGGATGATGCAATAATACTTCAGGGCTTTGGAACCTTTGAACCATGGAAACAGACCGAACGACAAGGGCGTAATCCTCGTACCGGTGAAACTTGTATGATAAAACCGCGTACGAGTGTGAAGTTTAGACCCGGAAAGTTATTGTTGGAGAATTTAAATCCTTGATATACAAAGATAATTACAGTCCGGATATAAGGGCTATTTATGTTACTATTCGATTAAAGAGGGGCTACAAAATGAGATTTTGTAGTGACCCTCTTTTTTATTTAAAATGAAACTAATCTTATTCTGCTTATGAAAAAAAGAAACAAGTTTGAGGCATTGTTTCCCAATGGAAAACTTCCTGATGTGGATGAATTTAATCGTAGTTTAGATGCCATGTCGGAAGACGGGAGAAAACGATTACGTGAGAAAATCTATAAGATTTCTTTTATAACCTGGTCGGTGTTGCCTGATTATCAGCGGAATTTTATAGAAGAAGTGATTATCCATGACCGACAGGCATATGCCGACTTTATGCAACAAAAAACCGTGATGGGTCATATCCGGTATACACTTCGCTATCCTACCTTGTTTATTCGAATGCTTCATTTAATAGAAGCGGTAGAGCGTACCGCAAAAACATCATTGAGTCGCCTGGCTATGTCTGTGGTAATCTGCTTCGACTTTTCCGAAAAAATTAAAACCTTGAGTGAAAAAATCAGTAAAGAAAAGACTACTCCTGAAGATGTATTGATATTATCAGGCAAAACAAAAATTAAGGATGACTACAACGGCTGATACTAAATGGTTTATAAAAGTTAAAACAGACCGTAGTAAAAAGCCGCTAAAAGTGGTGTTTAAAGTATTTTAAGATTGTAATACATTGAAGTATAGCGCTTTATTGGTTGGGATTGTTGCTTTTTTAACATATCTGGTTACCCATACCTTTGTATCGTTCCCCGGAGACAACTGCATAATCATTTAAAATTAAAGGTATGGCATTAAAATTCAGAAAGGTACAACGTAAGGTCCTGAGTGGCGACGACAAGGACAAAGTGAAAACCTATGCGGTAGCCAAATCATCGAGCTATTGCGATATGGAAAAATTGTGTGAATTGATATCCAGCCGTTCGGCGATGTCGAGTGCTGATGTGAAGGCAATTCTCGACTCACTAAATTGGGCGATGGGCTTGGAACTTCGTTCAGGAAGTATCGTGCAGGTGGGCGAATTCGGTAATTTCCGTTTTTCGCTCCGTTCAAAAGGTGCGGATACGGAAGAGGCATTTAATGCTTCTATGATTAAAAAAGCTCGTATTGTGTTTACGCCGGGTGCCAGCCTGCGCTGGACGAGCGAACTTGCGAAGTTTGAAGAAGACGATGTGAAGGTCTTAGAGAAAAAAGGGGAAGAGGACGATCGTCCTGTTATCGAGTGATTGAAAATAGAGAATTGAAAGTTGAAAATTAATTAGTTGGATAAGGGGAACGTATGAAAAAGAGACTGACAATTCAATTGGTAATGGCAATCCTGCTCGTATTGAGCGGGATTGTCCTTCTTTTCTCCGGTTTCTGGATAGCTCCGAAAGGGGAGATCCATAGTAGTGTATTGGTGGCATTCGGGGAAACTTGCACGTTTGCCGGAGCTTTGTTCGGAGTAGATTATTCGTATAAAATAAAATCGATTCAAGATGAAAAGAAGAATTAGCAGGGATTTTACCTGGGAAGAAATGACATATAGTCGGGTGGCTGTGGAAAATGGTTTGCGTAATATTCCTCCGGTAGAGGCCGAGATAGCGATGAAACATCTGGTAAAGCGTTTACTGCAACCATTACGTATTGCTTATGCATATTCGGTAGGAGGACTTCTTCGAAAGATTATCCATCTTTGACCATTGTTCGTCTATTTGTTATTCAGAATAAAAACTTTTATTTTGCATGCTAAATACGTATAAAACAATACCATGAGAAAACTTTCCTTATTGTTAGCGGCTATCGGTTACGCGGCAGTAGCTTTTAGTCAATCGAATGTTACTTCAAAAGATTGGGGTACTAATGAATGTGCCGGAGTTTGGAAACTATCTGTTGGCAAACCTGAAAAAATCAACCTATTGAGTGAGCTTAATAATACCCCGAAGAGGGAGGCTCTCCAACAAATGCCGGAAGGCGTTTTACCTATTTCTCCCTCAGATGTGAAGGTCGAACTGAGAGATGGAAAAACCTATATCAGTTTCCCGCTGGAAAAAGGGGAGAAGATATTCGGCCTGGGACTCCATTTTAAAACTGTTGAGCAACGCGGTCGTATCATGCGCCTGCACATGGACCATTATGGCGACAAGGATGACGGCCGTACCCATGCCCCCGTCCCTTTCTTTGTCTCTTCCCGCGGATACGGTGTATTGATTAATTCAGCCCGTTATATCGATGTATGGGTGGGGACAGCCGTTCGTAAAGACAGCCCGAACGCACCCGAAGAAAAAGACCGTAATATGGATGCGGACTGGCCTTCGCAACCCTATTCGGATAATATAGAGATACTGGTTCCCGCTACCGGTGTCGAAATGTTGCTTTTTGCCGGTCCGACCATGTTGGATGCCGTGCGCCGGTATAATTTGTATAATGGAGGCGGTACGTTACCTCCGCGTTGGGGGCTGGGCTTCTGGCATCGTACCCCTACGCTTTTCTCCGATAAGGATGTGAAGAACGAGGTCGCTGAGTTTGAAAAAAGAGGATTTCCCCTTTCTGTGATCGGCCTTGAACCGGGATGGCATTCAAAGGCTTATCCCTGTACCTACGAATGGGACAAAAGCCGTTTCCCGGATGCTCCCGGATTTGTAAAAGAGATGCTGGATAAAGGAATCGAACTGAACCTGTGGATGAACCCGTATGTATCTAAACACAGTGAAGTGTACGACAAGATCAAACCTTATACCGGATCGCATACCGTATGGCTGGGTGAGGTACCCGATTACTCCATGCCGGAGGTACAACGTATCATGACCGGTCATTTCAAGAAACATCAGCTCGATATGGGTGTCAGCGGTTATAAAATGGACGAAAACGATGGCTACGACTTCTGGCTCTGGCCCGACGTGGCAACTTTCCCTTCCGGAATCCCGGCCGAACAGTTGCGAAACCTTTATGGTTCCCTGATGCAATATGCGACAACAAAGATGTACCGCGAACAGAACAAACGTACGTATGGACAGGTTCGTGCTGCCAATGCCGGAACCAACTCGTACCCTTATGTATTGTATAACGACTATTACGATCATAAAGGTTTTATCACTGCATTGATAAACAGCTCCTTTATCGGCGTATTGTGGACGCCTGAGGTCCGTTCGTCAAAAACGTCCGAAGAATGGCTGCGCCGTATGCAGACCGTTTGTTTTTCTCCTATCGCACAATTGAATGCGTGGGCAGACGGAACTAAACCCTGGACATTCCCGGATGTAGAGAAAGAGATTAAAGAAATATCCCTGTTTCGTATCCGGTTGATCCCTTATTTATATTCGACTTTTGCCGATTACGCTTTCTACGGGACACCTCCCGTACGTGCCATGAACCTCGAAGACGGTTATGCTGTGGAAGCAGTAACGGAACAGGGAAAGCTGGATGCAACGGAGAATCCTTATGCAATGGCTATACGTCGTGAAGTAAAAGATCAGTTTATGGTAGGTGAAAATATTTTGGTTGCTCCGTTGTTTGCCGGACAGAAGGAACGGAAAGTAATTCTTCCGAAAGGTAAATGGTATGATTTCTATACCGGAAAACTGGCAGGAGAGGGCGAAGTGATCACGATGAAACCTACTGACTCAAACATACCGGTGTATGTAAAAGATGGCGGTATCATCCCGTTGTGGCCGGCTATGGCAAAATTTACCGACCAGAAATATCCGCTTGAAGTACGGCATTACGGAACGAAACCGGGTACTTATTCCCTTTACGATGATGATGGCAGTAGCTATGATTATGAAAAAGGAGCGTTTACCCGTATCGACCTAAGCGTAACAGTCGACAAGAAAGGCCGTAAGAAAGGAAAAGCAATTGTTCCGAAAGGCAAACAAATCTGGTCGTTTAGTGAATATAACTTCCGGTTTATGACTGAATAGAGAATGCTGGGATAGTGATAAACCTGACTGATGATATCTGAAATATAAATAATATATGAAGCTTACAAATTTTGTATCTATCGCATTACTTTTTTTAAGTCTGGACATTCCTACACAAGCGCAGGATGTAGAGTCTCTAAGCGGAACCTGGCAGTTCAGGCTCGATCCGGAAGACAAAGGATTGAAAGAAAACTGGCAGGGAACCTCTTTTACCGATCATATCACCTTGCCTGGCACGACCGATGAAGCCGGCTATGGAGAGAAGACTTCCGGGTCCGATTTCGGTATCCTGACGCGTGCCTGGAAATATTACGGCCCGGCATGGTATTCGAAAGAAATTGAAATTCCTTCCGAATGGAACGGAAAATACATCCGTATGGAACTGGAACGCGTCTTATGGGAATCGCGTCTCTTTCTGGATGGGAAGGAAGTATCTGTGCAGGATGCCCTGTCTACTCCCCACTGGCATGACTTGGGCTATCTGACACCCGGCAAACATCGGCTGACTATCCGTATTGATAACGATATGATTTATAATATTGGCGATAAAGGTCATGTCTATTCCGAGTATACACAAAGCATATGGAATGGGGCGGTCGGCCGTATCCGCCTGGTGGCATCCGAGCCGATACGCTTCTCGAATCCGCAGGTGTTTACCCGTACGACCAACGGCCCTTGTACGTTGCAGGTGAGGGATACGCTTATCAATGAATCCTCCCGGAAGGTTCCGGCCCGTATTACCTGGCAACTGACCGACAGGGAAGATGGTTCTGTGGTCTATACCCGAACCATTGAACAGCTTTTACAAAAAGGCCGGAATATCCTTGATTTCGAGGCTACTATGCCGGAGAACATCCGTTTTTGGAATGATATCACTCCTAATCTGTATGTCTTGAAGGTGACGCTGGAAGATAAGAAGAAACAGTTTGACAGCCGTGAAATAGAATTCGGTTTCCGCGAGGTATCCCATTCCAATTCAAAGATACTGGTGAACGGGAAGCCTGTCTTTCTACGTGGCAACCTCGACTGTGTACATTTCCCGCTGACAGGTTATCCGTCTTGCAAGGTGGAAGATTGGGAAAAGATTTTCCGTATCTATAAGGATTATGGGTTGAATCATGTACGTTTCCATTCCTGGTGCCCGCCCGAAGCCGCTTTCATTGCAGCTGACCGTCTCGGTATTTATATCCAGGCCGAAACCATTTGGATCGACTGGTGGATGTCTTCCGAGCAAAAAGACAGACCGGAAATGAATACGAAAGGGTATCCGCAGGGACTGGGTAAGAATCCTTCTGCCGACCGGTATGTGCAACAGGAATTAACGCGTATGATCGATGCCTACGGTAATCACCCGTCTTTCGTGATGCAGTGTATCGGAAATGAATTGGGTAATTCTGATTTTGAAGTAATGGAATCATGGATGAAACCATTGAAGGAAAAGGATTCACGCCGTCTGTATTCTGTGTCTACCGCCCGCAAGATTATGCCGGTCGATCAGTATATGGCTACTCATTATATCAACGGACTGGGAAGTGCCCGCGGATTGAAAGGCGGTGCTTCTACCTCTTGGGACTTTGAAGACGTTTATTCGAAATCGAATATCCCTGTGCTTTCCCATGAGATCGGACAATGGCCTGTCTACCCTCGGTGGAGTGAAATAAAGAAATATAAAGGGGTACTGAAAGCGCGTAACTTCGAAGAGTTCCGCGAGCAGGCACGTAAGAACAAGATCGAGGAACAGAATGAAGAGTTTGTCGCTGCATCCGGTGCACTCAACCAAATCATGTATAAGTATGAGATAGAATCGTTTTTGCGTACACCTTCCTGTGCCGGCATCCAACTGCTCAGCATGCAGGATTATCAGGGACAGGGAGAAGCGCTGGTCGGCTGGCTGGATGTCTTTTACGATAGTAAGGGCATAACTACACCCGAACAGTTCCGTTGTCATCATGACAGTACGGTTCCGTTGCTACGTATCCCGAAATATGTGTGGACAAATAACGAACCGTTTACTGCCGATCTTCAGTTGGCTCATTACGGATCGACGTGTCTGAGTGATGGCTTATACTGGAAGATTAAAGATGCGGAAGGCAATCTGGTCGCTTCCGGGCGTACGGCAAACCGCACGTTTCCTGCCGGTAGTTCGGATATAGCCGGTAAAATATCCTGTGACCTGTCTGCCGTGACAACAGCACAGAAGTTGGTTGTCGAGGTAGGTTTGCAAAACGATGCTATTGCCAATACCTGGAATATCTGGGTATTTCCGGCAAATGAAAAAGTAGAAACCGGTACGGTCTACGTCACCGACCGGATGGATGCCGACTGTCTGAAACGTCTGGAAAAAGGAGAAAAAGTTTTATTACAGGCTGCCGCTTTGGGTACCGAAGAGACCTGCGATAAGATTAGTTTCTATCCTTTATACTGGTCGCTGACCTTTTTCCCCGGCCAGGGAAAGAATACGATCGGTATGATTGTTCGCGACAAACATCCGCTCTTTGCCCGGTTTCCGACCGAATCGCATAGCGACTGGCAATGGCAGTCTATCTATAAAGATGCCCGTGCTTTCTACATAAACGACTATCCGGAGGAATATAAGCCGATCGCACAGCCTGTCGACGATTTCCATCGTAACAACAAGCTGGCATCTATTTTCGAACTGAAAGTCGGTAAAGGAAAACTGCTGGTTTGCGGTTTTGACCTGAAAGACGAATCGAATCCGGTAGCCCGCCAGCTGAAAAGCAGTATCCTGCATTACATGAATTCAACTGATTTCAATCCGGCTTACGAGAGAGAGATAACCTCTCTACAGAAGATGCTGACCTATGTGGAACCGTTGAAGAGCACCGTTACCGGGGAGTTCGGCAATGCGTTGCTGTATATCGATTGTGCCGATAAGGATAAGACATTTGCCAAAAAGAAGACTACTTATCAGGTCTCTCCGGACTGGCAGGGGAAAGAGATGGAACTGACTATCCAGTGCCCTCCGGGAATAATCGGTTCCTTATATGTTTGTTTTGCCGACAAGGATAAGAAAGGACGTACAGGGCATCTTGTATTCGAAGGTCGTGAGTATGAATCTGACAAACAGGATCAGGAAGAGTCATGGGTGAAACTTCATATTATGCGTGAGGATTCGAACGACGGTATTCTCCGCTTTAAAGCAAAGGTGAAGAACGGACCGGATCTGGTTATCTCGAAAGTCGCTATTGTGGAGGAATAATCAGGAAAGTTATTTAGGCCGGTGTTTGCAAAATTGGTGATATATTTTGCAAAATACGAGATTTTAGAAAAGAGAGTGGAAATATATGAGAAAAATATATTTCCACTCTTTATATTTGTATATTCAAGTCGATATACCATAAATAAGCACTGTAAATACTTAAGTAAATGAATAAAATTTTAACGATAGGGGCTTTCTGTCTGATCTCAGCAAGCTCTTTCGCTGTTCTGCAACCGGGAAAAGGGGTGAAAAACTCTTCCTCTATTTATTATTTAAAAAGTAACCTCGACAGTTTGGCTCTGATTGATGATTTCTCTGCTGTTAATAGTACGGTTGAATTCGACCTGTTGCCACAGAACTCGTCGGCGCAGGTTGGCGTATTATTACGTTATGTAAACGAAAACGATTGGGTGTATGTAGGATGCGATAAGGCAACAGACCATTTTGGATTTGCTTTCTGGTATGTCGAAACACCAAACGGGAAGACCGAAATAGCCCGCGACATATCAAAGTTGTATGCACATCACCGCCGTCGTATCAAGGTGAACTGTATCGGACGTACGCTGACCGTATATGTAGATGGAGAACAGATCGCTCATAAATACATACCGGATCTTCCTCTTTTACCGGGACAGACCGGTTTCCGTGTGCACGACAAAGGGAACGTACAAATATCTAATGTGGTTTGCCGTAGTCTGACGGAGCCGAAGAGGGAAGCAGCCCAAAAGAAAAGTGGCTATACCTTGTCCTCTTCCCGGATGGACGTTCGGTTAACTAAAGATTTTCCATCGGTTCAGTCTTATCTCTGGAAGGAGAACCAATCCCAGCTCGGCGGTCAGCCGTTTGATGTGAAAGGCATCACGATAAATGGCGATTATTATTTGCCTAAAGTGACGAGTAGGGCGGAGGCCGGCCGGGTGTATTATACCTTGAAGGTAAAAGAAATAGGGGTTACACTGAATGTCTGTTGTGAAGTGACCGACAACGTACTTCAACTGTCCGTAACCGGAATAGAAGAAGATGGCGATGTTAAAGTGAAGACATTCGCTTTCCCGGATCATCATCTGGTATCTGTTGCGGCATCGACTCCCGAGGCCTGTTTGTCTATTGCCAATAATGTAAGTTCCGATATATTCTATCCGTTGAAGGATAAAGCGATAGACCATACCCATCAATACGGTTCCATCCTTTTGTTGAATTCAGATAAGTTGGTGGCAACTCTTGAAAGTAATTCGATCTATAATACCCGCCAGTTTTTATATCAGTCGGTGCAAACGGCAGGTTCTGTTGTAACCGGTATCTGGGGAAACGAATGGATTTACCGGGGGCATGCGGGAGAGGTTGTGGAGCTTCCTTATATAAAAGTAATCCTGTCAGACGATTGTAATCGGGATAACAAAGTCGACTGGCAGGACGGGGCGATGGCTTTGCAAAAAGTATATCCGGTTCCTTTCGGTGTGGATCGGGTGCAGAACTCGTATGCTACGATCACGATGAACTTTGCCAGTTGTGCTCAGTATCCGTTCCTTCGCCAGTTGGATAATATAAAGAAATTTTACCTGGCAACCGACGGTTTCGGACAGATGCTCGAACTGAAAGGCTATCAGAGTGAAGGACACGACAGTGGGCATCCTGATTACTCGGGTAGCTATAACGAACGCGCCGGCGGAAAGGACGAGCTGGCTTTTCTGGCAAAAGAAGCCCGGAAATACAATGCGCATATCGGTGTTCATATCAATCATAGCGAATCATATCCCGAAGCCAAAGCATTCAACGACCGGATCGTAACCGACATGCCGGCCTGGAGTTGGCTGGACCAGTCTTTCTTTATCAATAAGGAGGCCGATATGCTTGCGGGAACTTTTGCGAAGCGTCTGGAGCAACTCAAAGCAGATGTACCCGACCTCTCGTTTGTTTATCTCGATACCTATCGGGAATATCGTTGGCTGGCTTATCAGACGGCCAGATTGTTCAATCAAAACGGTTGGGCAATATGGACGGAAGATGCCGATGTATTTGATAAGGAAGCGGTTTGGATCCATTACAACCCAGAAGCCAAAAGTTTGATTCATCGCTTCGTACATCATCGGTATCGCGACGGATATGCCGAACATCCTGCTCTGTTAGGCGGTTACAGCCGTGGAGCAGAAATCGGATTTATGGGATGGCAGAAAGGGCGCGACTTTGATGGAGTGGTACGTAATTTCTTTACCAAACAATTGCCTTACCGCTATTTGATGCATTACCCGTTAATGCAACTCGATACCGTTCGTGCTGTCTTGGCAGACGGTTTGATCTCTTATAAAAGTGAGGAAGAGGGGACGGTGATTCGTAGAGACGGCCAGGTATTGATGTCAGGCGGAAGTGTGTTCATTCCCTGGAATCCTGCAACGGAAGAAAAGATTTATCATTATAACACGCAGGGAGGCAAGACATCCTGGCAACTTCCTGCTTCCTGGAAATCTGTTAGCAATGCATGGCTGTATCGTTTGGGAGACAACGGAAGGACGCTTGTCGCCAAACTTTCCGTACGTAACGGAGGCGTAGAGATAGAAGCATTGCCGGAGACAGGCTATGTATTATATAAGGAAGAGAAAAAAGAGCCCCAGGAAATGGAATGGAGTGCCGGAAGTCCGCTGAAAGACACCGGATTTGATAGCGGTTCGTTCGATCATTGGAAGGTAGGAGGAGATGCTACTGCCGTTTCGATGGAAAGAACAGAGTACGGTCAGCGTTATTTGTCGATGAAAGGAGCACCGGCAGCCAACGTGAGCCAGCAGGTCGATGGCCTGACTCCCGGACAGGAATATGTAGCCTCTGTATGGGTAAACGTTACCGGCCGGAAGAAAGCCATCTTGCATGTAGAGGCCGGCAACCTGCTGAATGAACAAACCTCGATTGAAGAAAGTAAGGTGTTTAATTATACCGACAATACGGATCGTTTTAAAACGACCTGGCAACGGTTGAAGTTGCCTTTCCGTGTGCCGTCCGGCAGTAATCGTGTGACGTTGTCTTTACGTGCCGATGCTTCTTGCGATACCTCGGCCGTGGCTTTTGATGATGTGCGTGTGATTGCCTATCAGTCGCCTCAGAAAAACGGTTACGATTACTTTGAAGATTTTGAGCATGTGGATGAAGGATGGGGACCGTTTATCCCTTGTCAACCAAGTGCTTTTACTACGCACCTGGCGGAGAAGCATGGTGTCTATACCGACAACACGATCAATGGCAACTGGTCGCTGGCCACCTGGCGTGAACGGAATGGTGAAGTGTACAGGACTTCTCCGGCGATGATCCGTTTTGTACCCGGAGAAACCTACGAAGTTGAGTTCGATTATAAAGTAGACCGTAGAGATGTCTATCAGGTTGTCGGAATCTCTCCCTCGCAAGCAGTGCCCGTCTTCTCTTATGATCTGAATCGTCCGGGGAAATGCCGGGTATGTTTTACTGTTCCGCAAAGTGACGGTTTTTATATTGCCGTCATGAAGCAGGGGAATGGTCTATTGGTGATCGATGATTTCGGTATCAAAGGGAAACTGATGAAATAGAATAATATTAACTTTATATTTATGATGAAAAACTTATTAGTAGTATCGAGTCTCTGGCTGTTGGTGGCCTGTACCGGTGGGAAGAGTAATTTGCCGGTTACTCCTTCCGAAAGTGATTTGCAATTCCCAAACCTGGCAACGACCTGGGATGAAGGGATGCCTCTGGGTAATGCAACTGTCGGCGCCTTAATCTGGCAGCGTGATTCGGCTTTGCGTCTGTCGCTGGACCGCACCGATCTGTGGGATCTTCGTCCGATGGATAGTATCTCCGGACCGAACAACCGTTTCGCATGGGTATGTGAGCAAGTGAAGAAAAAAGACTATCTCCCGGTTCAGCAGAAATATGATCATCCGTATGAGCAACAGCCTGCCCCGTCTAAAATACCGGGGGCTGCGCTGGAATTCTCATTGGAGCAACTGGGTTCGCCTTCCGATGTTCGTCTTTATCTGAATAATGCTCTTTGCGAAGCGACTTGGGAAAATGGTGCAACGATGAAAACATTTGTTCATGCAACCGAACCAGTCGGTTGGTTTGTATTCGAAAATCTGCCGGCGGCTATAGCCCCATCATTGATAGCCCCGAAATATAGTACGGGAGATACTAAAACAGGTGACTCTGTAGCCGGACAGGATTTGCGCCGTCTGGGCTATCAGCAAGGAACAATAAATGAAGAGACTAACCAGATCAGCTATCATCAGGAAGGTTGGAACGGCTTCTCGTATGATGTAAATGTTCGCTGGCAGCAAAAAGGAAATACGCTTTGTGGTGTTTGGAGCGTGACATCTTCTTTGGGGACAGATAAAGCAGTCGAAAAGACCCAGGAAGCAATGGCCCGTGGTATCGACTCCGATTATCAGGTTCATATGGACTTCTGGAAAAATTATTGGGTGCAGTCATCCATTACACTTCCTGATCCTGTTTTGCAGAAACAATATGATAATGAGATGTATAAGTTCGGTTCTGCCAGCCGTGAGAACTCTTATCCGATTTCTTTACAGGCTGTCTGGACAGCCGATAACGGGAAACTTCCACCCTGGAAAGGCGATTATCATCATGACCTGAACACGCAACTCAGTTATTGGCCGGCTTATACAGGTAACCATCTGACTGAAGGTCTGGGTTATCTGAATACGTTGTGGAACCAGCGGGATGTTTATAAAAAGTACACGAAGGAATATTTTGAAAAAGACGGTATGAATATCCCCGGGGTATGTACTTTGCAGGGCGTACCGATGGGAGGGTGGATACAGTATTCTATGTCGCAGACCGTCGGTGCCTGGCTGGCACAGCATTTCTATCTCCACTGGAAATATTCGGCAGACCGTGAATTCCTGAAAGACAGGGCTTATCCGTTCCTGAAGGATGTGGCTGTCTTCCTGGAACAAATATCCGTAGTCGATGCCAACGGTGTTCGTAAACTGGTAATGAGTTCCAGTCCTGAAATATTCGATAACTCGATCAATGCCTGGTTCAAGGATATGACCAATTACGATCTGGCCCTGATGAAGTTTGCTTTTGGTGCAGCCTCTGAACTGGCTGCCGAACTGAACTTGTCCGACGAGTCGTCTCACTGGAAAGAGCTGAATGATCAGTTGCCGGATCTCGACCTTGATAGAGAAGGTGCCCTGACCTTTGCCAAAGGATTCCCCTATGAGCAGTCTCACCGCCATTTCTCCCATGCCATGGCAATTCATCCGCTGGGATTGGTAGACTGGAGTCAGGGTGAGAAATCGCAGCATATCATCCAGGCAACTTTGAAGAAACTGAAAGAGTATACTCCCGATTACTGGACCGGTTATTCCTATAGTTGGTTCGGCAATATGAAAGCCCGTGCCTTTGATGGCGAAGGTGCTGCCGACGAACTGCGTACGTTTGCCGAATGCTTCTGCCTTCGTAACACGTTCCATGTGAATGGTGACCAGACAAAGAGTGGAAAATCAAAATTCACCTATCGTCCGTTCACATTGGAAGGTAATTTCGCTTTTGCTTCCGGTATTCAGGAAATGTTGCTTCAAAGCCATACCGGAATCGTCCGTGTGTTCCCGGCTATTCCTGCTGCTTGGTCGGATGTCTCATTCGATAACCTGCGTGCTATGGGGGCTTTCCTGGTGTCTGCCGAAAAAAAAGAGGGCAAGATCGTAAAACTTCGCATCTATCCGGAACAAGGCGGTAAGTTGCGCATTGCTTTCCCTGCGGATGGCAGCGAAGTGTCCGTAACAGGGAATGAGGGTGATGTAACGAATGAAGATGGAGTTTATACGATTGAAACACGGAAAGGACAATGGATCGATATAAAGGAAAAGCAATCGCACTAAACGGTTCTTTAAAATAATTAGAGTTATTGATTGACAGATGCATGGGTCGGGGAGGTCCATGCATTTTTTTATTACATATTGTCATTGCTACATTTTGACATTTGGGATATTATCTGTAATATTGTACAGATTTTCTAATGCCATCTAAGGCTTGACTTAAACGAAAAATTAATATTGTACAATAATTAAAACGATGATTTTATGAAAATCCTGAAAACACTATTCGGCTGCCTGGCAGGAACCGTTTTGACTATGAATGTAAACGCCCAACAGGTACAAGGTTTTGTTCACGAACGTTCAACTGATTATGAGTGGCCTAAAGATCAAAAGGTTTTGGATAAACTGGATAAATGGCAAGATCAGAAATTCGGTGTTTTGTTCCATTGGGGACTATATTCTGTTCCCGGCATTGTAGAGTCGTGGTCCATCTGCTCCGAGGACGTAGACTGGATTTCCCGCAAGAAAGATATGACCTACGATGAATACAAGAAGTGGTATTACGGTTTGAAGGACTCTTTGAATCCGACACAGTTCGATCCGGCTAAATGGGCGGATATCATGCAGGATGCAGGAATGAAATATATGATCTTTACAACGAAGCATCACGATGGTTTCTGTATGTTCGATTCGAAGTTCACGGACTTCTCCATCGCGAACGGTCCTTTCGGTACTGATCCGAAAAAAGATGTGGCACGTCACGTGTTTGATGCTTTCCGCCAGAAAGATTTTATGATCGGATGTTATTTCTCTAAACCGGACTGGCATTGCGAATGGTTCTGGAATCCTTATTTTGCAACAGCCAACCGTCGTCAGAATTATAAAAAAGAAAATCATCCAGACTGGTGGAAAAACTATCAGGATTTCACTTATAACCAGATGAATGAACTGATGACTGATTATGGCAACTTCGATATCCTTTGGCTGGATGGCGGCTGGGTCACCGGTGATGATGTCAATCTGGATAAACTGTTGACAAAGGTGCGTACCTCCACACAACCGGGGTTGATCTCTGTCGACCGTACGATCCGCGGAAGAAATGAAAACTATCAGACTCCGGAACGCAGTATCCCCGAAACGCAGTTGAATAATCCGTGGGAAAGTTGCATCACGTTGAGTAATGACTGGGGCTGGGTTCCTGATGCTCCTTATAAGTCACCGACTAAAGTGATTGATCTTTTGGCTGAGATTACGGCGAAGGGGGGATGTTTGTTATTAGGTGTAGGTCCGACTCCGCAGGGAACTATCGAAGATGCGGTGGCTGAACGTCTGCATGTTATCGGAGAATGGTTGAGAACGAACGGGAAAGCGATCTATAATACCCGTATCACTCCGGTTTATAATGATGGTAATGTTTGGTTTACTGCGGATAAAGACGGTAAGACCTTATATGCCGTTTATGCTTTGCCGGAAGGAGAGAACCTGCCTGAAACGATCGAATGGAGCGGAAATATCCCGACAGGCAAGATGAAAATGCTGAAAGGAAACAAGACCGTGAAATACATCAGCAAAGACGGTAAAGTAAAGGTTACTCTTCCGAAAGGATTAAAGAATGAACCGATAGCTTTACAGTTTACAGTTAAGAAATAATGGTTCACTTCTAGCAAGATATGAGCTATCCATTTACAGTGACGGGAGTAACTTTTCCCCTCTTGAGAGGGGGCAGGGGGTGTGTTATAGTTTCGGCATAAACAGGCTTTAACACACCCCTTATCCCCTCTCAAGAGGGGAATCAGTTACCATCTGTCACTTGAACAGACACCATAAAATAGCTCAAATCTGTCAAATAGTGAAACATTCATTTTGATAATTGTTGAGACATTCAAAACTAATAATCTCTTAAATAAAACAATATAGTTATATGAGTAAAACAACATCTTTCATAATCGGCCTTATCGCATGTGCGGGACAGGCTATAGCTCAGCAGCCGTTATATAAACAGGCTACGGCACCTGTCGAGGATAGGGTAAAAGACCTGGTAGGACGTATGACCGTCGAAGAAAAAGTCGGTCAGCTATGCTGTCCGCTGGGGTGGGAAATGTATACCAAAACAAAAAATGGCGTAGTTGCCTCCGATCTTTATAAAGAACGGATGAAAGCAATGCCTATCGGTTCATTCTGGGCAGTTCTCCGTGCTGACCCCTGGACGCAAAAGACATTGGAGACTGGCTTGAACCCCGAACTATCGGCCAAAGCATTGAACGCATTACAGAAATATGCGGTAGAAGAAACCCGCTTGGGAATCCCTGTCTTATTTGCTGAAGAGTGTCCACACGGACACATGGCGATCGGTACTACTGTCTTTCCGACTTCCCTGTCACAGGCTAGTACCTGGAATGCAGAGTTAATGTACCGGATGGGGGAGGCGATTGCTTTGGAAGCACGTTCGCAAGGAGCTAACATCGGTTATGGTCCGGTACTGGATATTGCCCGCGAACCGCGTTGGTCGCGTATGGAAGAAACATTTGGTGAAGATCCTGTATTAACGACTATTCTGGGCGTTTCCTTTATGAAAGGTATGCAGGGCGAATCGCAGAATGACGGAAAACATCTATATTCTACTTTGAAACATTTTGCCGCTTACGGCATTCCTGAAGCCGGACATAACGGTGCACGTGCCAATGTCGGTATGCGCCAGCTTTTCTCCGATTATCTGCCTCCTTTCAAGAAAGCGGTGGAAGAAGGAGTGGGAACGATCATGACTTCCTACAACTCTATCGACGGCGTGCCTTGCACTTCTAATAAGTATTTATTGACCGATGTATTACGTGACCAGTGGGGATTTAAAGGATTTGTCTATTCGGATCTGACAAGTATCGAAGGAATTGTCGGAGCAAGGGTGGCAAAAGATAATAAGGAAGCCGCAGTCTTGGCTCTGAAAGCCGGTCTTGATATGGACCTGGGAGGAAATGCGTATGGCAAGAACTTAAAGAAAGCCTTTGAAGAGGGGGCCATCACAATGAATGATCTCGACAGGGCGGTAGCTAATGTGCTTCGTTTAAAGTTCCGTATGGGATTGTTCGAGAATCCGTATGTTTCTCCGGAACAGGCGAAGCAGTTGGTACGTTCGAAAGCACATAAGGAACTGGCTCGTGAGGTAGCCCGTGAAGGGATTGTCCTATTAAAGAACGATGGGATATTACCTTTGAAAAAAAATATCGGAAGCATCGCCGTTATCGGTCCGAATGCGGATATGATGTATAACCAGTTGGGCGACTACACGGCTCCTCAGGAACGTGAAGAGATTGTTACTGTTTTGGACGGCATACGGAAAGCTGTTTCTCCTTCCACGAAAGTTAATTATGTAAAAGGTTGTGCCATCCGTGACGTAACAGCAAGTAATATCCCGGCAGCAGTGGATGCAGCCCGTTCGGCAGATGTGGTCGTTTTGGTTGTGGGAGGTTCCAGTGCCCGTGATTTTAAGACAAAATATATAGGAACCGGTGCCGCTGATGTTTCTAACGACGGAAACCAGATCCTGTCGGACATGGATTGTGGCGAAGGATACGACCGCAGTACTTTACGTTTGCTGGGCGATCAGGAGAAGTTGCTGGAGGCAGTAGCTGCGACAGGTAAGCCCCTGGTAGTTGTCTATATTCAGGGACGTACCCTGAACATGAATCTGGCTTCGGAAAAAGCGCAGGCATTGCTTACGGCTTGGTATCCCGGTGAACAGGGTGGTACGGCTATTGCTGATGTATTATTTGGTGATTACAACCCCGCCGGACGTATGCCGGTATCCGTTCCCCGTAGCGAAGGCCAGTTACCTTTGTTCTATTCGCAGGGTAAACAACGTGCTTATGTGGAAGAAGAGGGAACACCTCTTTATGCCTTTGGTTATGGTTTGAGTTATACTAAATTCGATTACAGCCAGCTGGAAATGCAAAAAGGCAATGGAAAAGATGCCTTGCAAACAGTAAGTTGCACGGTAACCAATACTGGCGACCGTGATGGGGAAGAAGTTGTTCAGCTTTATATCTGCGACAAAGTCGCTTCTGTTTCCCAGGCTCCGATCTTGCTGAAGGCATTCAAACGCATCGCCTTAAAGAAGGGTGAAAGCAGAAAAGTAACATTTACATTAGGTGAAGAGGAACTGTCTCTTTATAATCAGGAAATGAAACAGGTAGTAGAACCCGGCGACTTCAAAGTAATGGTTGGAGCGGCTTCGGATGATATCCGGCTGAACGGAGAGTTTACATTATAATATTAAAAAACTGTATTGAATGTTACTTTTCTCTTGAAAGAAAAGTAACCAAAAGTTCAAGGCTGCACC